>Ga0272449_1000480_pt1 | contig 47291 bp, 26 predicted proteins | sample YNPCB0241_FD_198679 | JGI IMG/M metagenome (GOLD analysis project Ga0272449, IMG submission 198679) | Hot spring sediment microbial communities from Yellowstone National Park, WY, United States - YNP-CB-024-1 | ecosystem: Environmental > Aquatic > Thermal springs > Hot (42-90C) > Sediment...
ATGTCCCGCCCAATATCAATTTCTTCGGGAATAAACTAAAGCCAGGAGGCCCTAGCCAAGGGAGTCCTGACCGAGGGCCTCACAACATGGATGGTTGGTAAACCCTGAGGGGGTAAAAACTGCCTCCTTAAAGCAGCGTTTACTTCAGCTTGACAAAAACCCGCAGATACCTGCTACGGACCTCCTTCCTCGCAAGAAATTTACTGGATTTGCTTTAACTAAAAAGCACGCCGTGGGGTTTGCATCCCCACCACGGAGGGTAACTTAACGTTCATTGAGACCAGGGATAAACACAAGATGGGCAACTATCCTCCCCAGAAGTTCCCGATAGAAATATGCCGGCATAGTGCCCCACCCGACCAATCCTCCGAATTGATGGCAAATTCGCCCAACTGCTCCCTTTTTGAGCCGGGTCGTCTTTTCTCTTTCTTTTTGGACCCAGGAGGGTCTGACAGCGACCAAGTAACTGAACCGGCTCAGTTTGCCAGCCGCGAGAGGTCGAAACTTTATTTTGGAGGAGCTTTTATTCCGGGAGCCATTATTTGGCGACATTACAGCCGGCCTAACCTTAGCCACTTGGGAACTCACGACCGTTGAGAGAGGAATCACCTTCCGATGATGCATGCCCGACCCACCAGGCCGGAGTTTTCTTATTCCCTACCTTTTGGTGCCATCGTTCACCATAACGGGGTGCAATTCTCGGTTTTCAGCCGATCGGCGACTGCCATGCGGCTTCTGATATACGAGGACGTCAACGACCCGGACCCCGTTGAAGTTATCGACATGGACCCCAAGGATCACCGTTTCGGTGATGTCTGGAGTGTTTTCCTCCCCGGGGCCAAGCCAGGGTTGCTGTACCACTTCCAAGCAGACGGTCCCTACGACCCAGATCGAGGTCACCGTTTTGACGGAAGAGCCCGACTAATCGACCCTTACGCAAAAGCCTTAGCGGGGGATTTTCTCCCAGCGGTCGATGGGATCATCCGCCCCCCCAAGTGTGTCGTGATTGATGATGCTTTCGATTGGCAAGGGGATGTTCATCCGCGGATTCCCCTATCGGAAACGATTATTTACGAACTTCATGTGAAAGGTTTCACGCGGTCACCTACGAGCAAGGTTCGCTTCCCCGGCACATACTTGGGGCTTATCGAAAAAATCCCTTACCTCCAGTCTCTTGGGGTGACTGCCGTGGAGTTGATGCCGGTGTTCGAATTTCCCATTCGGGACTGTCTGGGACAGATGCCTCCCCGACCCAATTATTGGGGCTACGATCCGATGGCATTTTTCTCTCCCCACCGGGGATATGCTGTCAGCGACGAACCCGGAGCCCAGGTCCGCGAGTTTAAGACCCTCGTGCGGGCCCTTCATCAGGCGGGAATCGAGGTGATCTTGGACGTGGTTTTTAATCACACTTGTGAGGGGAATGAGCTTGGCCCCACCTTAAGTTTCAAAGGATTGGAAAACCGCGTCTATTACATGCTGAGTAACGGGGGCCGGTATTACCGGAACTATTCGGGTTGCGGAAACACCTTGAATGGGAACCATCCCATCGTCCGCGAGATGATTTTTCACTGCCTGCGTTATTGGGTTCACAACTATCATGTGGACGGATTCCGCTTTGATCTAGCATCCATTCTCAGCCGCGATCGAAACGGCAACCTAGTGCCCAATCCTCCTCTTTTAGAAGCGATCGCTGAAGATCCCCTGTTAGCGGACACAAAGATCATTGCGGAAGCTTGGGATGCCGCTGGGGCTTACCAGGTGGGCACCTTTGCGAGTTTCCGCTGGCCCGACGCTATCGTTGGCCCCCGCTGGGCAGAATGGAACGGCCGATACCGCGATGATATTCGCCGCTTTTGGCGGGGTGACCCAGATACCGTCGGCCTCCTTGCTACCCGAATCTCCGGCTCAAGCGATCTCTATCAACCGGGAGGTCGCCGTCCATATCACAGCATCAACTTCGTGACAAGCCACGACGGTTTCACGTTGAACGACCTTGTTAGTTACAACCAAAAGCACAACGAGGCCAATGGGGAAGACAATCGCGACGGCGAAAACAACAATTTCAGCTGCAACTATGGGGTTGAAGGTCCCACGCGAAAACCGAGCATCGAAGCCGTCCGGTATCGCCAAATTCGGAACTTTCTCGCTACCTTGCTTCTCAGTCAAGGCGTCCCCATGATCCTGGCGGGAGATGAATGTCGCCGCACTCAGAAGGGCAACAATAATGCCTACTGCCAAGACAATGAAATCTCTTGGTTTGACTGGACTCTAGTAAAAAAGCATCAGGCCCTAGTGCGTTTTACTCAAGCTTTGATTGCCTTTCGCCGAAGAGAACCCACCGTGCGGCAGAAAAATTTCCTCACGGGCCTTCCCCGGAAACCAGGCGGATTGCCGGACGTGATGTGGTTTGCTCCGGATGGTCGTCCCATGGAATGGCGGGCGGACCTCCATAGCCTGGTATGTTTTTTGTCTGCGGTCCCCCCTACACCGACTGAACCTGGACCTTCGCACCACCTTCTCATGTTTTTCCACGCTGCCACCGAAAGTGGCATCTTTTTCTTGCCGGCACCTGTCGCCCATCTAGCTTGGAGGCTGTTTGTGAATACTGCTGCAGATCCTCCTAACGATATCTATCCGGATCTTGATGGACCACCTTTCCCCGAAGAAGGATACATGCACCTCTCACCTCGCAGCTTTGTCTGTTACGTGGCGAAGGATCTCAGCTAATCCTTAGGACGTGCACCTGAGGATCCGGGAGTCCTCGGAATTTACCGCCTACCGAGGAATCCCCGGTGTGGTAAAGCAGCTAACTTTGAGGACAAACTGGGGCCAAAAGGTGAATGCCGTTTAAAGCCGGTTGCCCCGCGGGCTAATCACCTTGATAAAATCCCCAGTTCAAGTGGACCGCCGGCTGGGCGAAGCAGTATCTTATTTCTTTTCTGCTGTCATCCTATTTTCCCCGGACTTCTTTCTTGGTCTCCACCCCCAGGACCTGCCAACTTCACTATCTCGCAATTTCGGTCTTGTCTACGGCCTAATAAGAGATCATGATGAATGACCAGAAATTTCCCGCGACCTCACACGAAACCTGGATGGACCAGATGTGCCAGCACTCCTGAAGAGGAAAAAACGTCCGGTTTCCGACGCCATTTTGCTCGTGTTCGTGCCGGGAAAAGCCTCAAACTTTGGTCGTTCCGAAAACTGGGGGAAATGTCTGCGTGGAGTGCCGCACACCGGTGAATAGCTACCTTGGGGCAAATCATTCGACCTTTGTAGACTCCGGAATATGTGTGTTAGCGAGCCCAGTTAACCCGTCAAAAGCACTCCACCTAGCAAACAGGCCTAGGAACTCCCTTACCGCCAAAAAAGCAGGAATTATCGGCAGCAGCGAGACAGAAATTAGATCGGCCTCTCAGGAGGATAGCAGGCAGGAGCTTTAAAGGGAGCACCAACTCAAGCCCGGGGAAAGTTGGATTTGGCTTGCGGTCGGAGGGGTATTCAGGCATATAAAGTTCCGCGTTGTTGGGAAGTTTGGCCCTGACCGAGTAACCCCTTTAACCTAATTGGCGATTTCCCAAGGCGGACCCAAACACCCAAACGGGACTTGCACCTTGTGCCCCGGGTACCCACCCGTCCACCACTTACCGCTCTAACGTACAGGGAAACAGTCCGCAGAGAAGCCCGGTACTTGCGGATGAGTGGCAACCTGCTAGGCACTTTCAGGAGTCTAGAGTGTAACATTCGAGGCCATGGGGGCTTGGGTTGCGTCTCCGGAAGTCCCTCAGCATTCGGGTTGTTGGTCCTTAATTTCAGAAGGGGAACTGCTTCCGTCTAAACCCCGTTAAGGATGTGCTCGATTGACGCCCTAGGGTTCGGTATACTCTGAGGCATATCATGAAACGAAATGCTTTGGGGCACGATTTATGGTTTCCGATACTTGAAAAGCTCCCGTTGGACCCCAACAGGTCAAAAGGTTTCTGTTTGATGCCAGATGTTCCGTTTGTGTAACCCTTTCATAATGGACTTTCGCGGGGCTTCAGTGTTTTTCGATTGTGTGAGGTGGAAACATTCGAGCCCCAGCCCACGGGTTTTGTTGCGGCAAAAGCGTGAGAAAGATCCGGTCGGCTTTCGTTAATTCAGCATATGGTAAGAAGGGCTGAACCAATCTAAGCCCAACGGATTTTAGGAGTTCCGAACAAGACACGAGTTCTTGCCCGGTAGTCGGCGTTCGAGGTTTACAAGAAATAGGAGGTGCGACGATGAGATCCGTTTCCCGGAGAAATTTCCTGGAATTAACTGCGGCATCCGGGGTGGTGGCTTGGTGCTCCCCGAGTTTGGCAGGTATTCAAGCACCTTTGACTGCCGGCGCGCCTAACGCCGAGAAGTTGGGCTGGCGGCTTGGATGCCAAGCATACACCTTTAACCGCTTCACGTTCTTTGAGGCCTTAGAGAAGATCAAACTGTTGGGACTGCGATATGTAGAAATGTACCCCGGACAGGCTTTAAGCCCCGACCGGCGGGAAATCCGGACCAACGACTCCATGCCTCCGGAAATCCGCGAGGAATTGAAGACCCGCCTCAAGCAGATGGATATCCAGCTGGTGTGCTACGGTGTGGTGGGCTTGCCCAACAACGAAGCTGCCTGCCGACGCGTGTTCGACTTCGCCAAAGACATGGGCATCGAAACCATTGTCTCGGAACCTCCGCCGGAAGCGTTGGATCTGTTGGAACGGCTGGCCGAGGAGTATGGCATCAACGTGGCCATCCACAACCACCCCGAGCCCTCCCGGTATTGGAATCCCGATACGGTCTTGGAGGTGTGTAAAGGCCGGAGCAAACGGATTGGGGCTTGTGCTGACACCGGCCACTGGATGCGTTCCGGAATTAATCCGCTGGAGGCCATCCGAAAATTGGAAGGCCGGATCATATCCTTCCATTTCAAGGACCTAAATAAGTACGGCAAACAGGGCTCGCACGATGTGCCATGGGGAACCGGCCAAGCTAATGTCCGGGCAATTCTTGAAGAGCTCTATCGGCAAAAGTTCCGTGGCGTTTTCTCGGCCGAGTACGAGCATAACTGGGAAAACAACGTTCCGGAACTAGCAGAGTGCGTCCGGTATTTCGAGAAAGTAGCAACAGAGTTGTTGCAAAAAGGATAAGCAAGTTACTCACTGGGAAGGCGAGAAAGCTCCAGGCCTAGAAGCCCTCGGTCCGTGTGGGGAAAAGGCACCCCTCCGACCCCAGCAATAAGCGGACCGAGCCTGTACTGGTGCCCAGAAGAGCGGAACAGGGTATTTCTGAAAGTGCCTCAGAGGTCCGGCTTCAAGTGTCCCTGCCCCCTTCTGAAGCAAAAATCCTGAAGCACCGAAAGGGAAAAAGCCCAAAGCTAATATCCGGTTAGGGGGCAAGTGACCATAAGCTGAGGCAATGTGTCTCCCTTATTAGCTTAAAGGGGGAACGGATACACTGGTTTCAGGTTTATTGGCCGAAGCCTGGCCCCGAGACGTGTTGTTTACAGTTGTTTAGTGCGTAAGATCACGCCCTTCCGTTTTTCAGCCAACGGGGTATTCCTTGGTTTTGCGAAAGGAGTTACACCAATCGGCCGGAAAATTGTCGTCCTTTGCACGAAGGAGTCTGTTGCAGGTTAAAAGAGTAGGGGTTTTCCAACCACGGAGGGTAGTTGTTCATGAAGGATCCCGAAAATTTGGCCGGCACGCTGCTCACGTCCTCGGCTGATACCCACAGTCCGGCGGCAGAAAATCTATTCGACAGACCTTCAGTTCTGGTCGAGCAGATCCTTCAGCTCCATAGGATGTGCACGGTAGAGTGGCATTCCGCTCAGATAACGAACCCGTACTCAGGTTTCCTGGGTGTGGTGTGCGAGCAGCACACGCAAAATTTTTTGCTGTGGCACGAGGAGGACAAGGCCCGCTCGCCGGCGGCTTCCGATGCGGAAATTGCGGCGGTTAAGCGGCGGATAGATCAACTCAATCAACGCCGGAATGATTTAATCGAGCAAATCGATGAATGGATTTTAAAAGAGCTTGCCGAACGGCAAGTGACACCACATCGCGATGCCAAACTCAATACTGAGACCGCCGGTAGTGTGATCGACCGCCTGTCCATTCTGGCATTGCGGATCTTCCACATGGAGGAACAAGCCCAACGTCCTGATGCCGACGAGGCTCACCGGAACAAGGCGTCCGCTCGGCTGGAGGTCCTCACGGTACAACATCGGGACTTAGCTGAGGCCCTCAGAGAGCTGATCGAAGACATTTTTGCGGGCAGAAAGCTCCATAAGATTTATCGGCAAATGAAAATGTATAACGACCCCACCATGAATCCTTATCTGTATAATTTTCGAACGCGAAAAGTGGCGTAAGCAACGGATCCTCGCCGACTATTCGCCTGGTTGGATGAGCGATCCGAACCAATTGGAATTGAATTAGCACCTTGGTAGGTCAGCCGGATGATACTTTCCATCCTCCAGCTCATAGCAGGAATTGCACTCCTTCTGCTCGGAGGGGATCGGTTGGTAGTGGGAGCCAGCCGCCTAGCCATAATTCTCGGCATCTCCCCTCTTGTTGTGGGGTTGACCATTGTGGCCTTCGGAACAAGCTCGCCGGAACTGGCTGTTACGGTGCAATCCATTCTGCGGGGTACAGCCGATCTTGGCGTAGGCAACCTCGTGGGCAGTTCCATTTTCAATTTCTTGGTGATCCTAGGTATAGCTGCTTTCCTCCAGCCGCTTACTGTAGCAGCCCCGCTCGTCCGGTACGAAGTTCCGATGCTTATCGTTATTTCCGCGGGCATTTGGCAATTTTCTGCAAACGGTAAGATCGAAAACACCGAGGGGCTGACTCTAGTGCTCATTCTCGTCCTTTATCTAAGCTGGTTGGTGAGCCGAAGCCGCAGGCATCCTGAAGAGATCCCCTCGGAGGTGATCGAGGAGCTTGGCAGGCCCGTTGTGAGAAGTTGGATGAAGGGCCTCGTTGCCGCTCTTCTTTGTCTTCTCGGTCTGGGGTTATTGGCAATCGGTTCCGAATGGACGGTGGCTGCGGCGGTGCACCTAGCCCGGGCTGTGGGCGTAAGCGAGCTCCTCATCGGCCTCACGATCATTGCCGGGGGAACGAGTCTGCCGGAGCTGGCTACCACGGTCGTGGCTGCCTTCCGACGCAGTGCAGATATTGCCGTGGGCAATGTCGTCGGGAGCAACTTACTAAACATGTTAGCGGTCCTCGGTCCGGCCGCCGCTTTCACCCCCGCAGGACTGTCGGTTCATCCACAACTGCTTCGGTTCGATATTCCCATAGTCCTTGGGTTATCGGTATTATGCCTGCCAATTGTTTGGAGTGGTGCCAGAATCGACCGGGTGGAGGCCAGTCTGTTTTTGGCCCTCTATGCCGGCTATATTGCTGTCCTGGCCGCCGGGGCCACCCAAAGCCCAGGTGCCGAGATGTGGATGGATGTTTACGTCTTGGCCGTCCTCCCGGCCGCCCTTCTCCTTTCAATCGTCTGGGGCTTACTTCCTAGGGTATTTCAAGTAAAAGCTGTGAAGCCAACTAAGCTTAACCCCCCAATATCTGCGAATTCAATTAGCAGCAACCTAGAGGAGATACTTTCCTCATCCCCGCCAGAATAACAGGACGTGGGAAAAAGGGGGCATCCTTACCCAACTTTACCCGCTCGGGCGAAAAAGATGCCGGGAAATCCGAAGACCACAAATCCGAAAGGGACACTTCCCCAGTCTGAAGGTGTGGTTAGTACAATGCGTTAGGGGCAGCATAAGACTCCGGCCTCAAAGGCAGGAGGTGTAGCACGAAAAGGTTAAATCTGCGGTCTCTTTCTTGGATGAATCCGCAGGGGTCAGGTTTTTGATGCCCCTGTTGCCCCACCGGTTGCAGGACCGGTAAACCCTTGACTCTCCCCGCTAGCTTGGACTTCAGCGGCTGCCGCCAAGGCCGAGGCCGGCTCTAGCCAGTACTCATAAAACGTTACCATATTCTTGAATTCTGTCCCCGGGGCCCAAATATAACGGGCAATTAGACCACCCTGAGAACCATCAAGCACTCGCCTCAAACGACGTACTGCTTCCCGTGCCTGATCGGGCGTCAACTGGCCGACACTCTCCCTCCCCCCAACCCCTGCCCAAAAAGTGATCTTCTCCCGATATTCTGGGGCAAGCTGCTCCATGGGCATCGAAAGCCAATCTGCCCCAACGGCATCTACCCCAATTTCCACAAGATCTGGCAATACCTCGAGACAAGGTCCCTGCACATCGAAAAAGACAAACTTATCGGCCTTGCGAATCATCTCACACAACTCGCGATAGATCGGCTTAAAAACATGCCGCCAGATCTCCCCATCGATGGAAGGTTGCTCCGTCCACCATGCGTCGTGGAGGGCGATCGCATCGACGTCGCTTCCGCACCAAAGCTCCACCTCCCGGCGACAAAATTCGTGGAGCATGGCAACAAGTTTACGCACAGGCTTACTGTCCTTCCGGAGATCACCGACGGCAGCACTGCGACTTCGCAACCAACAAAGTCGCTGAAACATACTCCCTTGGCAATAGGCCAGAATAAACCGAGGACTTTCGGCACACTGCTGGTTAACCGAAGAGAGGTTCCAGCGTTTCAGGATTTCCATGGGTGGCTGATACCGGGCCAACTTTCCAATGTCAGCCAAGGGGCTATGGATCAACCGGCAACGCTGACTCCCCTCCCGGATCTCCCAGGTACATCCCCAATCATCGACATACTGCCCCACTTGACCCCGCTTTCCCCGGGCCCTTTCGCTGCGGGGCATCTCAACCTGGGCCCACTCGATGTCCATGGGATAACGCCACCGAATCTCCGCAACCTCTGCCGGCTCTTCCCCAGGCTCGACACCTACTGTCATTATGTGCCGCGGAACGCGATCCACCGGCAGTCGCGATAAAGCCCGAATTACTCGTTCCCTAGAAGTCATATGGAGTTCATCCGTCCCTATGCGAACCGGTTGCAATTCCTCCCGAGCGAAGTCCCCACTCTCCTTCCAGTTCTTCCCCTCGAAAAACAACATGCACGTTAGATAACATCCAAAGGTAGCAGAGGATCAACCCGTTGATGTGTCCCCATTATCGATAACACAAGGTACTGAAATACTCACTCATACTTTGGGAGGAAGAAAGAACCTACACATTTGTTTGGCGAAGTTACCGTCAAGCGGCGAGGCCGCCCCCCTGTAGCCGACTTCTATCCTCCTCACTGGCCGCTCGATTTCCTCTGTACACATGGTGAAGATGTCATGCCACCTGGGCACCTTTAGCTAGAAGAACCGGCGGTGAGCCGAATCATGCCGAAAGTCTGGGACGGGCATCACCCCGGTCTTTTCCGGAAAACTTCTCCCCGGCGGAGGTGCCCGCCAAGTCCCCCTGCCAAATGCAAACCTCTCCCACAGAAATTGCAATATTAACCATCAATTTTACCCAGTATCCCGTCGGATTACCCAGCCGCCACCTACCGAATTCCCCAGGCAAAACCAGAAATGGGTTTCCCCAGATGGGGTGGTCCGAGAAGCCTTTTGCCATAACTCTTTAGCTGATGGGAGGTTACCACCTCGGCAGGAGGAACCTCCCAAAAGCCGGAAGAAACACTAACGTCTTTATTTTTGGGGAATCACGGCAGATTTGTCCCAACCGGCCAAGGCATTGCCGAAAAGGATTATCCAAAGATGGCAGAGGTAGGAGGACCGGCACTATTTAGAAGGGAGGAGCCGTAAGAATCGGCTGAAACCGCTTTTTTTGCCGCTTGATTGTCCCGATGCAAGCCGATGAGGGGTACCCAAGGATTCCGCAAGAGCCACAATAGCTTGGGTCACCGCCGCACGAGGAGCCAACTCGATGAGTGGGATCCCATTATTTCTTGCTTCAATCATGGTGCGGTAATCGTTCGGGATCTGCCAGTAAAACTCCTGGCCGATCGTTTCCTGAGCCTTTTTCAAGCTAATATGCCCGCTGTCTAATCCCACCCGGTTGACGATGATCTTTACCTTTTCCGCCAATCCTTCTGTCTGCTTGAAAGAGGCCAGTAGCCGCACCACATTTCGCAAACTTGCCAGTTCCAACTGGGTCACGAGCAAAATATGGTTAGCCATCTCCAAGGCAATCAAGTCCAAGGGACTGTAAGCCTTCGAAAGGTCGATCACAAGGTGGGTGAAGGTGGCTTTTAAAAGACCGACAATTCGTTGGAACTCCTCCGGCGTAACTAGCGGAATTTCCTCAAGCTGCATGGGTCGGGGCAGGAGGTAAACTCCGGACCCGTGCCGGGTTAGGGACCGTTTGAGCAGCGTGTAATCGAGCCGGTTTATGTTCTGAGCCAAATCGGCAATCGTATAATCCGGCAAAGTGTCTAAAAGTACATCAGCATCACCCAGGGCAAGGTCCAGGTCGACGAGGACTACCGAGTTTTTTTCACGAGCGGCAAAGGCACAGGCCAGGTTGACGGCGAGACTGCTCGAACCCACTCCTCCCGATGTACCCGCCACAGCAATCACCTGGCAACCGCGGGGTTTGTTATCCCCTCGGCCGAAACGGCGTTCGCTTATCCGACCAATTGCTGCCAACAAGTCCTCCAAGCGGATGGGCCAAATTAGGAATTCCTTAGCTCCGGCCCGCATGGCCTGCAAAATGAGATTGCCATCGCTAGAGGAGCTGGTGACTAGGATGTCGCATTGAGGAACGCTTTGGGCCACCTGTTCCACAAGCCGGAGGGCACGTTCTGGATCTGCATCCAGGCCCACAATGCCGATTTCCGGCGTGGCCTGGGTTACCACGTCGCAGAAAAACTCATACCGGGCACACTCTGCTTCCAACCAAACCAGCTCAATCCCCAAAAGAATTTGTTTGAGCGAATCCCGCCGTCGATCATCAGGATCTACTATCGCCACCCGCAGGACATTGCTCATGGCTGCACCCACTTGGCTTCCGAGTCAAATTTATCCCCGTGTTCTCGTCGTGTTTTTGTCAGGAAAAGACGAAGAAAGTACAAGACGCAGCAATATCGGCCACCAGCTCCAGGCCGTCAAGTTACAAAGGTGTTCGACCTGTGGGAAGCCGATCGGAATCGTCTCTTTTTACGAGAGCGTTTCGAAGCGGGGGGCTTTTCCGCTTCTACTGTAAGTATGGCTTATCTGCTGGGAAATTCGTAACCAGCTGGGCCAATCAGACCGGGAGAAGTTGGCCCCGCGGGATGGGGAAAATTTCGGATTGTACCGCTTGTTCCGACGGGGCCATTCGGGGCCGGCACGATACCTTCGGAGGAACTATCAGAAGGGGGAGGCAACCCCGGCGAGACAAAGCTTGCACCTCCGCTGGAAGGTGGACTGGGATTTTGCAGGAATGCTCCGCTTGGGGTGCCCGGGGAATAAGGACCGGTTGAGGGCAGGCTTCCCGCCGCGGGGGGAGTACCGGAGAATTCCTCAGGATTTAGCACCCGATCCTTGCCCGTAAGCGACTCCCCTGGGGGAACAATCAGCCCCACACGTCCCGGGGATCGCCCCGCGGCCGAGCAGGTTGTGCCCCTGCGAGGAACCTCCAAGAATCCCCGCACATAAAACTCCCAGTCCGTGGGACGGTCCGTCTGCATCCCGGGACCTTCAGGAGGCACTTCCTCGGGGTTAAGAGGTTCCACAAGTTCTGGGGTCACAAGGATCAAAAGCTCTACTTCATTGGTGCGTTCCGTCACCTTTCGAAAAGGTATCCCGATCAAAGGAAGTTCGGAAAGGACGGGGATGCCACGTCGCTCGGCCTCAACCCGGGTTTGTACAAGCCCCGCTATGGCTAAAGTCTGGCCGGCTTGAAGTTCCACCCCGGTGTCCACCTCTCGAGTGTTAAAGGCATAAACCGTTTGGCCGTTGACCGTGATGCTTCTTGCCAAATCGATATCGCTTACCCGGGGGCGAACCTCAAGGCGGATTCGCCCATTGCCCAACACGATCGGCACAAAATCCACCTGGGTTCCATAACGTTTGTATTCCACAGACACAGTTCCCAAACCGGCAGGAGCAAGGGTCGGGACCTCCCCACCAACCTGGAAGAACGCTGGCCGACCGCTTACGGTAACCAAAGTCGGCTCGGCCAACACCTGCATGAGGCTGTCCCGTCGCAAAGCGTCGAGAACTGCAAGAAAGGCGTCATTTCCGTCAATGATGCTCAAGCGGAAGGTGTCCGTGCCTGTGGTGGTCACGGAATAGTCAAAACCTTGGCCCCCTGGTGCCAGTCCTCGGCTAACCCCGGCCAAAACCCCGGCCCCCATGCTTTGAACAATGGTGTTCGGGGAAAATGTCGACCAATCCAAGCCCAAGGACCGGAGTTTGGTCCGCGAAACCTCCATCGCCTTCACGTGCAGCAGAACTTGTTGTACCCCGGACACCCGAATATTGGTGAGGACCTTCGGGTAAAACTGCTCCGCGATCTCGCGAATCTTGGCAACATCCTCGGGGTGTTCCACATAACCCGAGATAAGCACACTGCTACCAATGGGCTTAGCCGTAAGAGTAGCCCCGGGGAATTCCGCTTGGAGGATCATGGCAAGTTCTCGGGCATCACCGAGAACAATAACGTCGAGAGTGTAAATTTGTCCTCGCTCGTCCCATATGTTTACCTGTGTTACCCCGGGTTTTTTGGCAAAGATTTGGAGCTGAGTAGGAGAAAGGGGAGTTAGCTCCACGATATCCCGGTTGTTTACCTGAGCTTGCGGAATCCGGTTGGCCGGCGTAAGGTGCGGGCTAAGAGAAATAATTCGACTCTCGTTGACAATAAGCTCCAAGCGTTCCGAATGTGAGGATATCTCCCGGACTATTCCGGGCGTGGGGACTCCCACCGGCGGCCCTGGGGAGAGTTGTGCCCATAGCTTGGAGGTTGCAAAAAAGCCGAGAAATATAGCAACGGTCCCCACCAGGCCCCGATTCTTAACGGGCCAGCGGGAGTGATCTGCCACTACCTTTGACTTTGTCTTAGGTTCAATGCTCAAAACAAAGCTCAAGTTCATGCTGTGGTTCAATGCATAAGCTTGACTAGAACAAACGTGCTCCACCTTTGTTAAGACAGACAGAACATCCACAGGCTGGCTGGAAAGTCCTGTATCCGAAGCTCGACTATTCCCAAGAGCGGCACCAATGGGGATGGGTGATTTTCCCGACCGATTTCCGCCTCAATCCTTGGCCAATCGACTCAAAAACAGAATTTCCCTGCTTTTCCGCAGCCTCCCCTGGAGGGGATTTTCTCTGGAAACCAGGGTGTGCCAGTAATTGATCGGGAAACTTTGCGGAAAGTATTAATTCCTTTCGATATAACGGATCTGCCTTTTGGGCAGTTTAGAGGCCCAAAGAACGAAAACCTCGCCAGAAGTCCAGAGAGTGGTCAAACGGGGGTAATGGGACCTTTGGGTAGATGAAATAAAATGGAAGCTGTAGGTGGACTAGGGGACACCGACGGTAGGACAACATGAACCTAGATAGATCCGTAGGGGATACCGGGGAAACCCCTTTAGAAAAGCTTTAAAGACCGGCTCAAGTCAGCCTCGTCAGGTCATAGACCGTGTAGCCAGACCGGGCTATCCCCCAGTCCGGGGGTCATATCTGGCAAGAGAGTGCCAGAATTGGCGTTTTTCGTCCGAATTCCTTCCGCAAAACGTCCCCGATGGTCATTCCCTAGCTGAAGTGATGGTTACTGAGTGGAACACTTCGACCTAATCACAAGTACCACGAGTAAGATTTTGCACAAAGGTTGGGCTAGGGGGTGACAAACGCTTCTCATTTGCACCCCAAAACTTCCGTAAACTCCGAGCTTTGATTTCCCGTGCTAGTACAATTTCAACCCCAGGCTTGGGGGTAGCTGGCTAGGGTCGATCAAGTTGTCGACTAGCTGCTTCCGAAAAGAGAACGCCGGGCACATTTTGGGGAAAGCCCCACGGTTTCCGCGACTTGCCGGTCGAGGCCGTTCGGGTTGTTCGTCTCGGAGAGTGTCTTCAAATTCCGAAAACGGCACCTAACCGCCGATCCGGGGAGGTCTTCGCAACCTTTTGCGAGGGCTTGCCGGGGCCTCGCAAGTCGCCGGGGTGGCAAAAGAGCGACTAGGAAGAAATATATTTAGCCGTAGCTTTTTGTGCCCTACAAAGCTAGGGCACATTAGGTCGCGATCAGTCTCCTGTTACCCAACCTGATCCTATAACCGCCACACTAGCGAAAGATCCTGCAAAAAAGCGGCTAGCAATCTACAGCCATGGGCCTCTCGGTAGTACGGGCAGCATCTCCGGTGGAAGCACCAGCTGTCAGTAAGCCGGATCGTGCTAACCCACGGTCAGTATTTTCTTCTGCCGGTAAGATTCGTAGGCGGCATCCACAATTCGGGCAATGGCGATAGCATTTTCTCCGTCGTTGATCTCCGGGGCTCGACCGCTGAGGACACAGTCAGCAAAGTACGAGACTTCTTCAAGATAGGGGTCAAGTTTTTCGAACGGGATTACCTCGAACTTGCGAACGACATCTTTATCCTGCATGGCGTCGTAGCCAGCGGTTCCTAACCCGAAAATTCCTTCCATCTTGCCTCCCCGACTTTGGCCCACAGTTCCCTCGGTAAAAATAGCACCGGCAGACCCGTAAACTTCCAAGCGGGTCCGGCTGGCTTCATCGGGGATGCAGTAAAAGCAATCGACAGTCGCGTGAGTACCATTAGCGGTCTCCAAAAGGAGCGTGGCGGAATCTTCGCTCTTATACTGATGCACCTGCCGGCCAACAAGAGCCGCCACCCGGCGAACGGAACCCGCAAAATATTGGACTAGATCAATCAGATGGCTTGCCATGTCAATGAGGGCTCCTCCCCCACCCTTACGAGGATCTTGCCGCCATGCACCCGGGATGGGAGGATACCAGCAAGAGAGTTGAGCCCGGATGTACACAACCTTGCCGAGTTTCCCTTGATCAATAAGTTCCTTGATCTTGCGATGAGCTCCATGGAACTTCATCATGTAACCTTCTTGAAGGAATACTCCGTGCTTCTTGCACAGCTGGACAGCCTTTCGAGCTTCGGCACTGGTCCGACCCAGGGGCTTTTCGCACAAAATGTGTTTACCCGCGGCAGCAGCAAGTTCGATCTGACGAAGATGGAATTGTACTGGTGAGGCGATGTACACTGCCTGAACTTCCGGGTCTTCGAGCAACTTTTTTTCGGATTTGTAGGCCTTAGGTATTTTGAATTCGCGAGCAATTTCCTCGATACCCACAGGGTCCATCACCGCGACAACTCGCACGTTTTTGGCCTTGAGCATCGCCGGGATTGTTTTTCGCCGAGCGATACCCCCTGCACCAATTACCCCAATACCTAGCTTCGCTGGAGCTTCGCTAGCCATATTCAGTCACCCTCCAGTGCTTGCCGACTCCTTCTTCCAATCGACTGCCGCGAAAGCTTGACTCCCAGTCGCCGGATCAAGTCCGCACTACCAAAACTAGGAAGCAAATCTGGCCTAATGGCCGTCCCTATTTCAAAAAGGCCCATGTTGATCCTTCGCAAGGTGCCCCCTGTTAACCAGAAGGAGAACCAAAAGCAAAGCTCTTTCTAGGCCCACATACTTTCGAACTGACGGATATGCCTCTCGTGTGCCTCTTGGTACCTCTTCGCTCCCCGCAAGCTATTCCCTTATCCTTTCAACACCTTGCCCCTCGGTTCGGGGAGGAAAACCCCTACCTGCACAGCAATAGCCACGGCAATCGGGAAGGCGATTTCCCCGATAACCAAGTTCCACAAGCTGTATGGGTTCACAGTTTCCCTCGGGTAAAAAGCCGCGGGATACTGCCCCGCTCGAAGGGCCGAATGTTCACCTGGCTAAACCCGTTTTGAAGTTTCAAGGTTTAGCTAAAAGCCTTAATCACCTTCACTAACGCATAGGCAATCTGCTTCATGTCCTCCTCGGAATAGGTGGGATAAGCAAAACATGTGAACGTGTGGGATTCATGCCAAAGGGCATTAGGTACTTCCACCTTGCTGTAGTCAACGCTTTCTGGATTCGTGTATTCTTTAGACTTGAACGGGAATCCCGTGCGACCGAATCCGCGGTGCTCGCGGTAAGCCCGCTCTGTGTGGCACTGCGGCCAGAAGACTTTCCAGACTGGAGCCCCCTCGGCCACCGCGGCTTCAACAAAGGTCTTGATGTCGCAAGACATATTTTCGATATCCAGAGAAAAGGCACATACATAAAAGCCGTTCCGTCTCTCTGGTGTATCGATAGGCATGTACTTAATCTGCGGCAATTCTCCGAGGATATCCATCAGGATATGGGCATTGCGGCGTCGGCGAGGAAGATTCCACGTATCGATGCGGTCCAGCTCAGCCAGACCAATCGCCGCTTGCATTTCCGTCATCCGGTAATTCCAACCCAGGCGTGTGTGGATATATGGAAGTTTCTGCTCAAGCTCCAAGAGATTAAGACGTTCCTTTACATCGTAACCGTGGTCCCGAAAACTGCGGGCTTCCCAAGCCAGGTCCTCATCGTCCGTGGTGACCATTCCCCCTTCACCACCTGTGGTGAAGGTTTTATTTTGACAAAAGCTACAAGCGGCGATGTGACCCAAAGTGCCTGTTTTCTTGCCCTTGTATTCGCCACCGTATGCCTCGGCATTGTCCTCAATCACGTAGAGGTTATGCCGCCTAGCAAATTCGTTGATCTTGTCCATGTCGGCGACGTTGCCATATAGGTGAACCACAATGATGGCCTTAGTCCGCTCGTTGACCAATTTCTCGGCGGATTCTACACTGATGCAATGGTCGTCGATATTCACATCGGCGAATCGAGGGATTGCCCCAGCTTGGAGGACCGCAAAGCTTGTCGCAATAAATGTATAGCTTGGTACAATGACTTCATCGCCAGGTCCGATTCCCAAGGCGGAAAGTGCCACATGTAATGCCGCCGTACCCGAAGAAACCGCGATCGCATACTTGCTCCCTTGCCACTCCGCAAATCGCCGTTCGAATTCCATCCCTTTCGGGCCGGTCCAATAGTTCACTTTCCCAGACCGGAGGACATCCACCACAGCTTGGATTGCCTCCTCGGTAAACTGAGGCCAATGCGGCAGCTGATTGGTTACTGCTCGGGGACCCCCGTGGATGGCGAGCTTTTGATTGATGACCGATGTCGACATGAGCTTACCCTCCGCCGATTAGAATGAAACCTTTCTCCTCAACCGAAAAAGAACCGGAAAGAGATGCAAGCAAACCGATAATTGCACCTACCAGCCTTCCGTTACGTCCGCTCCCCAAGTTCTTCTTTGCCAGTAAATTATGCAGCTTGCCGAGTGGGCTGCAAGTAAAAGGTGTGGTACTCTTGTAAATTTGTTAGGGCCCTATGAAGTTGGTCTGCGGGACATTGCTCCAATGATGGCACCAAGGTACAGGAAGCTTAAAGGCGGCAACTGCGACAATGAAAATTACGTAGAATCCGCCTTAAACACGTGGGTTTGCCCAGGTTGTCGGCGGATTGCTTTACGTTTCCCAAATTCTTTGTTGGTCTAAATTGGAAAACCTGTGCGGAGTTAGGCCGGCCATGAGGAAAGGATAAAAAGGAAAACATGTTGTTTTAATTCGGGGGAAGGAAAATGGCTTCTCAGACGGAAATCATGACAGTTCCGAAATTTGTGGCCCTTAAGAAAAGTGGCCGAAAAATCGTCATGCTCACCGCCTACGACTTTACCACGGCAGCCATTGTCGATGCTGCCGGGGTCGATGGTATCCTGGTAGGCGATAGTCTCGGCATGGTAGTCCAGGGACATCCCACCACTTTGCCCGTGACCATGCGGCAAATGCTTTACCATGTGGAGATAGTAGGCCGGGCCGTCAGTCGTGCCCTTCTCGTGGCCGACATGCCTTTCCTCAGCTACCAATTGGGAGCTAAGCAAGCGATCCGGAATGCCGGGCTTTTCTTAAAACGGACTCGTTGCCAAGCTGTCAAACTGGAACAGGGACCTCAGCAGGCAGAAATAACCCGGGCCCTAGTGGGAGCGGGAATCCCGGTGATGGCCCATTTTGGTCTCCGGCCCCAGAGTATCCATCAACTGGGTGGCTACCGGGTGGTACGGGGAGGAGAACAGTTGATCGAAGAGGCACTTGCTGCTCAGGAGGCCGGTGCTTTCGCCGTTCTTCTAGAGTACGTTCCGGCAGATATCGCTCGAGAAATCACTGCCAGGTTGCAAATTCCTACCATTGGCATCGGTGCCGGTCCCCATTGCGACGGCCAAATCCTCGTTTTGCATGATATTCTCGGGCTAGGCCGGGTTCCTCGCCATGCCAAAGCATATGCCAACCTCACGCAAGTCATTCACGAAGCAGTCGCAAAATTTGTGCAAGAGGTTCGTGACGGCGTTTTTCCCGGTCCGGAGCATTACTTCCGTTAAAAAGATTTTCCCTTTTGTGAAAAGTTGGATTCTCCCTTTTGCCCAAAGTTGCCTTCTGCGGGGTAGGAATTCTCGGGGGCTGCGAAAGTTTGCCGGCGAAGAGGGAGGCGAATTTTTCCGAAACTGCCCCTGAAGCAGGCAGATCACGCAAATCCGGCTTCTTAACTTGCTTTCGACGAGTATCTTCGCACAAGACAAAAAGATTGTTGATCCTCCGCGTCATGGATAGTCATTAGGGCGGCGAGGATACGGGGAGCCCACGCGGGAAATGCCTCCAACCTCCTGTGACAAACCAGGGAGTCGAAAGTTAGAGAACGTTTTGTCATTCCGGTAGGAGGTGGGAGCTGTGAGAAAAATCCAAACGCGAGTATGGCAAATCCTGGAGAGCCCCACAGAGGGAGACGTCGTGGCAAAGGTGTGCCATGGCATCATCTTCGTATTGATCGGTACTAATGTTATCGCTTCGATCTTGGGAACAGTCGAATGGATCTCCCGAAAGTGCGAATGGGAACTTTACCTCTTTGAGTGTTTTTCCGTTGCGATATTCACGCTCGAATACGCAGCCAGGATTTGGTCCTGCACCGTGGAGGCTCGCTATGCCTCGTTTTTGTGGGGGCGAATTCGTTTTGCGGTCAGCCCATTCGCTCTAGTGGATCTTGTGGCCATCTTGCCGTTTTATCTGACGGTCGGAGTCTCCGATCTTCGGATCCTCCGCATTCTTAGGTTGCTGCGGCTATTTCGCATTTTCAAACTTGCTCGCTACACGACCGCCATCCAAGTCCTCTTTGGAGCGGTAAGGGACAAGAGAGAGGAAATTTCTTTGGCGGTTATGATCCTGGTAATACTCATCTTGATTTCAGCTTCACTCATCTATGTTGCCGAGCACGAAGCCCAGCCAGATCGGTTTCCCGATATCCCCTCTGCCATATGGTGGGCAATTGTGACTCTCACCACGGTTGGCTATGGAGATATCTATCCCGTTACCCCTTTGGGTAGGGTGATTGCCAGTTTTGTCGCTGTGTTAGGGATTGCGATGTTTGCCCTTCCCGCAGGGATTCTCGGGGCAGGATTCACGGAACAAATCCAGAAACAACGCGAGCCAAAGAATCCCCGATTCTGCCCGCACTGCGGCCATCCGCTGGATTAGGTCTCCGTTTTCCAAAAGCCGCCCTACCTATTAGGTTGGGAAAACTTTCCAGTAAAAGATCTGCTGATTGAAGAGGAAAATCTTTTGCCAAGAGACCCGCCAGGTTCTGCTCTTTGATAGCGGCTCCTGAGGATAGGGAAGAGAGGTTCTCGGAGGAAGCGGGAAAGAGGCTCAGCTTTTTGTCAGGTCCTATCCGATCTCTAGCGACAAAGTCCCACCAGTGGGGCCAAACACCTGCTAAGAACCGACCTCGCTTGAAGGCCAAATCCTACCTTCAAAAAGGCCGAAAAGAACGCATTTGGCCCCCGGAAAAATCATCTCCAACTACTTTGCCAGCCCCATAGCTAGTTCTCTCACACGATCAGGTTCTTCAGCCCATGAGCACTGGATCCATGTTGCCAGGAGCCGCTGGGCCCGACCGGAGTCGATCGCCCTCATGCTCAAGTCGATGCCCTCTTCCAAAGACTGAGCCAGTCCAGCAACCACCAAGGCAGCGGCGGCATTAAGGCAGACGAAATACCGCCCGGGGATTTGGCGGCCGGCCAGGATATCCCGAATCATCTGGGCACTCTCTCTCGCATCAGCCACGATCACTTCCTGGCGGTTTACGCTAGGGAAAGGAAACTCCCGCGGGTTGATCACGAATTCCCGAAAACCCCCGGCCTCCGTCTCGGTGACAAAAGTGAGACCTTCAAGGCCCAGCTCGTCCAAGCCTTCACTGTTGTGGATTACCCAACTTCGTCGGGTACCGAGATGTTGAAGGGCCTCGGCTAACTTCGGCCGAAGGTCCGCTCGCGAGACCCCCAAAAGCTGATAACAAGCCCCCGCGGGATTTAGAAGTGGTCCCAAGATGTTAAAAATCGTGGGAAACCCCAATTCCTGCCGGATCGGAGCAACACGCCTCATGGCCGGGTGAAAACGCGGTGCAAAGCAGAAGCAAATACCCAAGTGTTCCAAACAGGCTTCCACCACAGAAAGCGGGGCATCTAAATTGATACCCAATTCCCGCAGGACATCGGCGGATCCACTCCGGCTTGTTACCGAACGATTTCCATGCTTTGCCACCGGGGCACCAGCTGCAGCAGCGACAATGGCAGCCGCCGTGCTGATGTTGAAGCTTCCCGAACGGTCTCCCCCGGTCCCCACGATGTCTAGAAGTTCCTTTCGGGAGGTTTTCAGGGGAACCATCATTTCCCGGAGAGCTCGGGCGGCCCCTGTTATCTCCGAGGCCACTTCTCCTTTACGAGCTAACGCAGTGAGGAAGCGTGCAATTAACTCCGGCGGAGTGGCCTCATCCAGGACACTCTTCATGGCCGAATACATCAAGCTCTCCGAAACATCCTGGCCAGCTTCTGCCAGCTCCGTAGCCCGAACTAATTCCTGTGGGATCATAGGCCAAGGTCCCCGCTCGAGTTGGGACGACGGGAAATCTGGTATTTTTCTTCCATCCTTCAGGGAATCTCGGGGCTTTCGAGTGCAATGGAGCTTGAACGCCTTTTTGAAAAGGGCCCGGGAGTCTAGAGACGATCTCCGTCGGACCACAGTCCAACCACGTTCAAGAGGCTGGGATTCGCCCGCAGGCTACTGCTCGCTACCTATTTGGACGTCGACCTTTTCCACCGTAGCCCCTTTCACGTGAGGAAGGAGCAAGGGCTCGCGGGCAAATCGCTTCCACTCCATTTCGGTGGCAATAATCTGTAACCCTTCTACGGAAATGTTCTCAGCATGGGCGATCACGATCCATCCGGGAAGCCTGACGAATTCGGTATCTCGCTGATTGGCCAATGTTCGCCGACCTCCTATGTGTTTTCGGCGGTTAGTCCAATCCCAGGAATCCCTAACTTGGAACGAAAGGTTGCGAAGAGCGAGGTCCCGAATCGGGCTTTCGGGAGCCCCCTGGATCACTACACCGAATCCGCTTCTAATCCGGATATTCTCTAGGAGAATCTGGTAGATGGAGCCTAAAGGCGAGTCCACATGTCGCCGCTCGATATCCATGAAGATCGGAAAGATCGCATGTTCCACATTGCTCTTTCCCTCCGGCCGATAATTTTCGATCTCTACGTTTCGGAACCGGACGTTCTCGACAGTACCACCATCTTTTACGTAGATCCCGATTCCCACGGTGCTATTTCGGATAGTGATGTCGCGAAATTCGATATTGCGAAAGTCTCCCGACGATTCGGTTCCAATTTTCAAGGCAGTGGCGATGGTCTCCAGATTACACCGACTAACTTGGACGTCCTCACACGGCCGACCCTCGGCAGTTTTCAAAACCACACAGTCATCCCCGGCAATGATGTCGCAATCATGGATACGGACACGACAGCAAGAAACGGGGTCGATTCCATCGGAATTGGTGTGATAATACTCGTTGCGGATCGTTACCCCTTCCACCATCACATCTTCGCAAAAGCGGAAGGTTAACGTCCAAGTGTCACTGAGCTGAAATTGCAGGCGGCTGACATGTACATTTCGACAGTTTTCGAAAAGCACCATTCCGGCCCGAAACGTCGGCATGGTGGCATCGCTTCGATCGGCGAGCCGGCCCAAGGGGCCTTCCCCAATCCCCACAAAGGTTCCCTCACCGGTGAGCACGATATTGTTTTCCCCTCGGGCAATCAAGAGATGACGACCATGGGGATGGTCCTCCGGCCGGCGACTTTGTCGGATAACGGCCCCTTTTTCCACGCGAAGGGTTGTATTACTGTACAGCTGCATCGATCCGCAAAGATAGGTTCCCGGAGGCACAATGACTAACCCACCACCCGCAGCCCGGGCTTGATCAAACGCGTCTTGAAAGGCCTTGGTGTCTAGGGAAATCCCATCACCCTTTGCACCCAAATCCCGGACGTTAAATTCTCTGGCCTCCACGCCTCTGGAAGCCCCTTGGAACCCCACTAGCAGAACAACTAAAGTCAAGACACATCGCACCTTCGGCATAAGGTGCCTCCTGATCGTACTCAAAAACAACGAAACAAACCCGCTGGAAAATGTGCACGGATATTGCAACCGGAGAGTTTGAGCTGTCCTCTCCAAACCCCTTAGAAACCCCTTTGCTCTACATCATGCGGGCAAATCGAATCGAAATGTGGTCAACCGGCGGGGCCCCCGCATTCCCGGGCCCAACTTATTCAGGAGCTTCCATACTGGTTCGGGAAAGGCTCACCCGAACCCTTCCGTAGCACACATGGAAGGGAAACTTTTACTGCGTTTCAACCTCTTGTCCGGCGACAGGACAACTTTTGAACCATAAATCCCGAAACTGAATCCATCAATCCTCCATGAGGGAAATACTGCGACCTCGTGGGGGAACGTTCCTCCTTCTTCCCGAAAGAATAACCTACCAGGTAACAGGACTCCGATCAAATCACACAGAGGAAAAGCCCCACTCTTTCCGAGAGGGTGGATTTCCAAAGGAAGTCTTTTTGCCCCTAACTTGGAATGGCTATCAGGGGGCCCAGGTCATCAAAAACCCTAAGGTCAAAGGAAAAAGCGAGTGGGTAATTGGGCCAATAGGCTGTAACGGAGTAAGGTTTCCTCCGGCTTGCCACCTGGGGAATGTGACCTCGAACCTCCTTCCCGCTAGAAGTACGAAGCTGCTCCCCGAGCAGGCGTTTTCCCCGCGATTCAAAAAACTAGCAAATCTGCAATCGGCTAGGGGAAACTCCTTGCTGCTTAGCCCGCTCCCTCCCTAAGGCGTAGGTCCATTTCGTGGCCAGGGAATACTTGCGGGACACCTTGTTTCGGAAGTATCCTTCGGGCATATTTTCACAAGCGAGCTTTTCGGTAAATGGATCAGGATCAGCAGGATGGAGGATCCGGGAAAAGAAGTCGGTCTTTGGTCCCCACCGCGGAAGCCGTCATGGAGGGAGAAGAGGCTTGAACAGTGTTCAAGCCCTGGGAAGAACTTTCCCGTATTGGGCCCATAAGAATGTTGTAAAGAGGCGTAAGCAAGATCCCAGCTTCTTCAAGAAGATCCAACAGATACTTCGAACAAGGGAGGAAAGGCATGCATCGAACCGTCCTGAAGATGGTAAAAAGGGTTTATCCGTTTGCCTTTGGGCTAAGCTTCCTTTTTGCGTTGTTCAATATTTCCTTCGGATTGGAGGCTGGCCAATGGGCAACTGTAGCCCTGGGGAATCGGACCGCCGAGCATCCCAATCCGAGATCCGGGGAGGTGCCCCGGATGGTGTTGACCTTTTACTATCCTTGGTATGGCAATCCGGACAAACCGGAGGGCAGCGGGCGATGGTTCCACTGGCAGGATGTGAATCTGGCGGAGAAGAAAATTGGCTCGAGCACCAACTTTCCCCTCTTGGGGCCGTATGACTCGCAGGATCCCAGTACCATTCGCCAGCATTGTCGGTGGTCCGTAGAGTCGGGCATTCACGCATGGATCGTAAGCTGGTGGGGACACAATGACTTTACAGATAAATCGCTCGAGCGGATCTTAGAAGTAATCGGGCCGGCGGTGAAGGTGACCATCTACTACGAAACCGTACCAAAACCCCGGAGTCCTGCTTCTGCCGCTGAGGATATTCTCAGGCTTCTCCGAAAATACGGGGACCATCCGGCATGGTTGAAGGTCCACGGAAAACCCGTGGTGTTCATTTACGGCCGTGCGATCGGGGAAATTGGCGTGGACGGCTGGAAGGAAGCAATCGCTCAAGTCAACCGGGAATATCCCGGCGGAGCCTTCTTCCATGGGGATCGTTTTTCGGCGGAGGCTGCGGCGGTCTTTGACGGTCTTCATACCTACAACACCGCAGGTCGGTTGAAAGGCCGGTCCTTGGACGAAGTCCGGCAGTGGTGCCAAGAGACCTTTCCGAAATGGGTGGTACTTGCTCGAAGTGCCGGGAAGTCGGTTGCTCTCACCGTAATCCCTGGCTACGACGACACGAAAATCCGCAAGCCGGGGTTGGTCGTAGAACGGTTCGAGGGAAAGAGTTATGCGATCCAGTGGGAAGCGGCAATCGCCGCTCAGCCAGATTGGATCTTGATTACCTCGTTTAACGAGTGGCATGAGGGAAGTGAAATCGAACCCTCGCTGGAGCATAAACATACCTACCTCTGGTTAACCCGCGAGTGGGCCACCAAATTTGTTCCCCAAAGGCCGCTTCTCCAGCCGTAACTCCCTATCGGCTTCCAAAGATCCACAGCAAGGGAATGTGCTCTGAAAATTTCTGCATCACCACCCTTTAAGGGTAAACCCTACCAAACATCAATTCTGGAGCGATGGGTGTACTCGGCGAGAAAAGTGCAACATGCAATTGGAGAGGTTCTTCCGTCCCTTTCTTGTATACGTCCGTACATATGCTTACAAGTTGCATCATGTACGGAGGATTTCCTCCAAGGAACATCCTCCGGGGACTAAAGCAAGTTGATTCGCCGGAGATTTGAAGTTTCACAAATTTTAAGGGTCCGGTCTTGACTTGCTGCTTGATTTATATTTGCTGTCCTAGCGAACTGGTACCAGAGACGGTACTTGGAAATTGAAGATGCCGTAATCCCTTAAGAAAAGGTCCTCTCCCTGGAACCGGCATCAACAGAGTTGGGAAGTTTCCTCTTGGATGTCAGCTATCGAGGATAAAAAAGTTATACCTGAGACCGGCCAACAAACTATGACCCTGTTGTTCTTAGGGAGTACCGAAAACTTCTAACTATAACCTCTTCGGACCTGATCGGCGGAACAATCCACATGACAAGAGGCGTCCAAAAACCACGTTTGAAAATTCGGCTGATCTGCTTCAAATTAGGCGGGTAAAGCGATGGCGAGGCATCGCCCGAAGATTAGCAATGTTCACAACCTGAACGGACAATAATTCGGCTGGAGCCCAAAGGAGCTGTTGTCCTGAGACTTTGTCGAAATGAAAAGACCGATCGGAATTCAAGAGCAGGACATGCTCTCTTCGGTACTTGCAGCGGGCTGTTCCCCGGAGTCCGCCCCTGTCTCTTCTCGCTTCTTGCGATTGGCATATTTGATCATGGTGACCTCATTGCCAGTTTCGTTGTAAATGACTTCGTCCATGAACGTTTTCATAAGGAGGAGGCCACGGCCGCTTGCCTTTTCTAGGTTGGCAGGATCGGTGGGATCCGGCAACGACCGTGGATCAAATCCAGGACCTTCATCCCGGATAACGAATACCGCTCCATCGCGGGAAAGCCTTGCTCGCACGTGAATGCGGCGATTGCAATAAGGCGGAGTTCGCATTCGTTCTTGAATGAGCCGATAGTAAGCCTCGTCGTCTTCCCCCCGGAGTTCCGATCCCACTTGCAAATTCCCATGGTACAAGGCGTTAGCCAAAGCTTCTTCCAAGGCAACCCCTACCCGGGTGCGTTCGCCTTCGTCACCTAGCCCCATTGTTTCCATAATCTGCTGCAAATAGTTGATGAGCGGTGCAATCAAGGCCGAGTTATTTTCTAGCTCGAACGTACACTCATTGCAGGTCATGCACTCCATCAACCGGACCTGCCGTTGCTGGCTGCTAGAGACAGCCAGGACGTTCCGCACGGTGGCGAGCATCCGCCGGGCCAGCGATCGCTTCGGCACATAGCTAGCCGCTCCCCGCTGCAAAGCTTGAACTACGATTTCCTCGCTGCCCCGCGAGCTAATCAAGATGACGGGTACGGAGGGATACCGATCCCGAATCTCACCCACAAGTTCCAACCCGTCCATTTCCGGCATGATTAGATCCGTGACCACTACGTCGGGCAACTTGGCGGCCATTTTCTCCAAGGCATCCCGGCCGTGGACTGCATAGTCCACTTGAATATCCTCGTCCGCCTGGAGGTACTGGCCTACCAAGTGGCGGTCCACGGCGGAATCATCAACAACTAGAACGCTAGGCATGCAAGCCACTCCCTCAATCGGGAAGAACTACCACTTTGCGTGAGAATCTGCTCGTTCTTCCAAAATTTCAAGATCTTTGGGAAGTTCTTCCTCGGAAGCCCTCTGGGATAACCGGTTCGGTCGCCGGCCAAATTCATCTCCTGTTCCCGAGACCCGGCCCGGATTGGCTTCCGAGATCACCCCTTTCCACCCATCCTCCTCAATCAAATCTTCCGGTCTCTCCCTAACGATTCAAGCCGGTGCTAGGAATATCCCGGAGAACAAGAAACCGTCCGATATAGCAGTAAATTTCCGAAAAATATACCAAACGAGTGAATTTCTCCCGGTTTACACCAACTAGAGGGCAAACTGGAAATCAGCAACCCCCGGTAAACAATTGCATGAACTTTGATCACCCCGGCTAAATTTCACCCCGAGTTTGGCCCTCGTGCCCAACGAACAGTTTACGTCGTCAATCTCCGACCGGTGCCAAAACTACGCCGATGAATCACAAGGCTTAGTAACGGTACTGGACTGTGGAAGTTTATCCTTGTATTTGACGAGAGTCACTTCGTTTCCTTTTTCGTTGTATACGACTTTGTCCATAAAAGTTCTCATCAATGCGAGCCCTCTTCCCCGATCGCCATCAAGTGCCCCCAGTTCGGTCGGTCCAGGGAAAAGCTCCGGGTTGAATCCGGGGCCTTCATCCCGAACCTTAAAGCATACCTCCTCCCGACTTAAAAGCAGCTGCACGTATACCCGGCGAGTCTTAAAGGGGTCCTGGATCCGACGGGCCTCAATAAGGGCCATCTGCTTTTCTACATCCGATAGTTCCCGAATCCGGTGAACCTCCTCAGGGGACAGTTCCAGGTTGCCATGGAGAATGGCATTCAAGAGGGCTTCGCGGAGGGCAATGCCAATACGTAGCCGGCCAGTGAAATCGCTAAATTCCAATCCCTCCACCATCTGCTGCACTAAATCCACCAACGGATCAACCAGGGTCAAATCGTTGTCCAGTCGAAAGCGAAATTCGGTAAGATCGAGGCATTGGATGAGCCGAGCGTAACTCTGATCTGCTCGGGCTAGGGCCAAGACATTTTCCATCGTAGGAAGGAGCTTTTCGGTGAGTCTCGATTTGGGAACATACCCTGCTGCACCCCGTTCCAAGGCTTCCACGGCCAAGGCTTCGCTCCCATAAGCCGTGATAAGGATAACGGGGATTTCCGGGTAGTGCGTCCGCATGGCGGTGACGAGTTCGAGCCCATCCATGATGGGCATATTTAGGTCGGTGACCACAAGATCCGGTGCAGTCTCGGCAACCCGGGCCAAAGCCTCCTCGCCATTAGCAGCATCATAGACCCGCCATTCGGAGTGCGTTCGCAGGAACTCGCAGATTAGGCGACGTTCCGCAGGAGAGTCATCCACGATCAGAACGCTAGGCATCTTTCCCCCAACCCTTTCATCTGACAAGAGAGTCTTTCGTCCACTAATGGAAGAACCAGCTGCAAAGGGGCTGGGTAGGCTAACTCCGGCCGAATTGACCCTGGCAGTTCGGCCTCCTATTGAGGTCACCCCCCGAGCAAAGTTACTCCCACCTATCCAGCTCCCTCAACTCCAACGCCAACACAAAAATTTCAGCTAAGACTTTTCTTTGCCCAAGCTTGCTCCGCCCTGTGAGTTGTGATAGGAATCACCCCTTTATTCCGCTTCTGACCCGAAAATCTTCCTCCCGCGATGCGGTTGGGCTTGAACTCCCTCCGAATACTACCGATCCGACCTTTCCACAGGTCCCCCCTTCTCCCCGGCCAAAGGCTTCTCCGAACCAACCGGCTTGCTACCTCCGCACAAGAGGCCAAACACAATCTCACTTGCCCCTACCCTTACGCCACAAAGCGGTTGTCGTCACACGCACTTCGTCTCCGGAACCCGCAGGCAGCACTCCCAACTCAGACCCAGACAACCTGTCTCTATGTCAAATCCAATCGTCCCCGCTTAAAAGGTTGCATTATCTTCCTAGCCCCTAGATCGGTATTCCCCGGCTAGCCCTCCCTTATTGCGGGCGAAATTGGGATTTCAAATAGGATTCAAGAAACTCCCGAAGACGTTCCACTTCCTTCCTGACTTTCTCAAACAGAACTTCTGCCCCCTCGAAAACTCCATCCCGTCCCATTTTCTCAAGTTCGAACGCCATATTGAAGGCCTCGGTCGGACCGAAGTAACGGATAGACCCCTTTAGGGTATGGGCATAGAGACGAAGGTTCTTGGCATTCTTTTCCGCGATGGCTTTGCCAATTTCCTGAAGAAGTCGGGGAGTGTCCTCCACGACTGCCTCGCACACTACACGGAGCAGTTCCGGATCCCCCCGCACCGAGTGCAAAGCCTCCTGGAGGCTAAAATCTGGCCAACTGCCCGACAAGGCACTTGAGCTAAGGGAGGGCGGTTCGCCCATCACTTTGTCTCCTCCGGACGGTCCTCGACTATCCGGTTGACTTTGTTCCGAAAGCGATGCCAGGCCATCTGTAGCCTGCATTCCTCCAGGCTCCGGCAAGAAGAGTGAGATGCTCTGAGGCCCTACCTCCGCGGTTGTATCCTCGCGATGCCCGCTGGCAAACCCGAACGATTCTTTGTCTCTATCTCCATCGGAAGGACTCGCGGAGATCTCATCCGGAGCCGCAAAAGACGCCCCTTCCGCCGGCCGCCCCTGGCTCTCCAAAGATTTTCCCCGTTCCCCCGGGACCGTGACATCCCTTGGCGTTAGTTGCTCAGAACTGGGGGGAGAGGTGTCCACGGAACTACCGACACCCACCAACGCAGTCCGGTGGTCTCGGGCTTCAGAGGATTTCCCCGCGGTCAAAGCCTCAATCTTCTCGAACAGGACTTCCGGCTGGATGGGTTTTCCCACGTAATCGTCCATCCCGGCGTCCAAGCACCGTTCCCGGTCCCCTTTCAAGGCGTGAGCAGTGACAGCCAATATAGGAATGTGTTTCCCGGAGCGTTTTTCCAAAGACCGGATTTCTTGGGTGGCCTCCAAGCCGTCCATCTCGGGCATCTGCACGTCCATAATAATCAAGTCAAAGGGTTGTTGCTCGTACAAACGGACGGCTTCTCGGCCCGTGGAAGCGACCACCACCTCGTGGCCCCATTTTTGGAGCATCCCCACCGCAAGCTTTTGATTGATGAGGCTGTCCTCGGCCAACAGGATCCGGAGCCTTCTCCGGGGGGTTCGACGGAAGACAGCGGTGGTGTCCGTCAGTTCCCGTTCCCGACCTACGCCGAGTGCCAACATGATCGCTTCGAGAAGCTCGGACTGTTTAACTGGCTTCAAAAGGAAGGCGGACACTCCCAGCGATTCCACTTGATGGAGATCCTCCGGGCGATCTCCGGAGGAGAGCATCATAATGATCGTACTTCCGAGTTTTTTATTCTGTTTAACCTCCCGGACCAGATCGAAGCCATCACGATCCGGCATGTGGACGTCGGTAACTACCAGGGGAATGGGGTTATTCTCAGCCTCCGCCTTCAGGAGCAATTCGATTGCTTGATCAACATTTTCAGCCAGGATGGGCTGCATGTTCCAGCTTTGCAAGATCTCCCCCAAAATCCGACGGTTTGTCGCGTTGTCATCGACCACCAAAATCCGAAGGCCGTGAAGAAGAGGTGGCGGAGTTGCAGGCTGCGGCTGTGCTCCCTCAGGCGGAAGTCCTAAGCGGACCGTAAAGTGGAAAGTGCTCCCTTTTCCCAGCTGGCTTTCTACCCAAATTCGCCCGCCCATAGCCTCTACCAACCGGCGGCTGATTGCCAACCCAAGCCCTGTGCCGCCGTAACGACGTGTTCGTGTAGTGTCGCCTTGCTCAAATGCCTCGAAGATCTTGCTAATTTTGTCCGGGGGTATCCCAATTCCTGTGTCGCGGACTTTGAAGTGAAGCACGATTTGCCCGTCGAAAGATTCTTCCGGTTCGACACATAGCTCCACTTCTCCTTGTTCCGTGAACTTGATGGCATTGCTGACAAGATTGACTACCACTTGACGAAGCCGAGTGCTATCGCCAATGACTTCGATAGGCACCCCCGGGCGGAGGTGACAAGCGATTTCCAAATTCTTGTCGTGTGCCCGGACGGCCAGCCAGCGGATGGTGTCCTGAACCGTTTCATGGAGATCAAAAGGTTCATTCTCTAAAGTCAGGCGGCCGGCCTCAATTTTGGAAAAGTCGAGAATGTCGTTAATCAAGGCTTCCAACGTTTCCCCGGATTCTATGATTGCCAGCAGGTAATCCCGTTGTTCGCGGGTGACTGGCCCATCTAAGAGGAGGCGAGCTACGTTAACGATAGCATTGAGCGGATTGCGAATTTCGTGACTCATGTTGGCCAAGAAGGTGCTCTTGGCCTGGCTGGCACTTTCCGCGGCTTTTTTGGCGGCCTCTAAAGCCTCGGCCGCCAATTTTTTCTCCGTGATATCCTGGGAAACTCCGAAAGTTCCCACGATTTCTCCCCGCTCGCCCAAAAGGGGGAGCTTGGTGGTGCTCATCCAGCGGAACCGACCATCCCGCCAAATCATCTTTTCTTCTTTGTTCACGATTGGCTGGCCGGTTTCCATCACACGCAGTTCGTCTTGCCGGGCCTCCGTGGCATATTCGGGGGAAAAGAACTCGAAATCGGTTTTTCCAATCGCTTCTTTGGGATCGTGCAGCCCAAAGCTGTCGGCCAAGGCCTTGTTGATCCGGAGATACCGGCCCTCGCGGTCCTTGAAATAGATGGGATGGGGGAGATAGTCCATGAGAGCGTGAAGCAGGTACCGTTCGTGTTCGAGGGCGGCTTGGGCCTCCCGTTGGGCCGTCACATCCCAAAAGACCACTTGGGTGCCCACGATGGCCCCGCTCGAATCTCGCACCGGCGACTTCATCACGTGAACAAAACGGCGGCGACCTTCCTGGAGGTTTTCCTCCTCACACTCGAACAACTCGCCAGTTTCCACCACCCGCCGGTCGTCGGCTCGATATTTGTCAGCCAAATCGGGCGGATACAAGTCATAGTCCGTTTTTCCCCGAAGTTCCTCCAAAGACCTTCCTATCAGGCGGCAAAACGACTGATTGGCAAAGGTAAACCTCCCTTCCAAATCTTTCCGTAACACATGCACCGGCAGGTTCTCTACCAACGAGGAATAAAGGGCCTGCGAGTCCCGAAGGTGTTGTTCCACTGCCTTTCGAGATTCGATTTCCGCTTCCAAGGATTCTTTTGCCCGACGAAGATCCGCGGCCCTTTCGGCCACCAGTTCTTCCACGCGGATCGTACGACTGACCAACGACGTAAGATAACTGCCCGCCAAGAAGGTGAGGCATAGCCCCGCCGCCAAAACGACCCAAGGTGGCAGAAAAGCACCTCGCAATTGGTATGTATCGCTCGGGGTGCAAACCAGCGTCCAATTCATTCCCGGGATGGACAAGCGTTTCGCTTGGGCAAGGTCCGCTTCGATCGCTTCGGCAGCCTTAGATCGGGGGACAAATGGATGCTGCCGCTCGCGACTTCCTTCCCATGCAAGCAAGGGGGCCCCACACTCCGGCGGATCGTCGTAGAGGGCCACGTCTACACCCGCCGCAGGGAGGATAAGGAGGGCCTGCCGCAGTGCTTCCGCCGGGTCTACCACGATCCCAATAAAGCCCCTCAATGCTCGTCGCCTTTGAGCGGGATAAGCCAAAGTATCACTGGCCGGATAAGTAGGCCAAAGCAGCATCTCCCATGACTGCCATTTGGGATCCAGCTTTTCAGAAGGAAGTAAGCTACAGAGCCGGACAGCCGTCGGTCCGCCGGTTTCCGCAGCGGCAACAAGCTTCTGTTGAATGGATGGGAAACTCGCCAGGTCTAAGCCGAGTAAGTCCGAGGTCAATCCAGGCGGGAACACATAAGTGATGGGATAGTGCTCGGCCCGATCTTGAGCCTGCTTAAGATGGCCATCCTCCCCCCACTCGGTAATTTCGTAGAACTTCTGTAATTCCCGTTGAACAGATTCCTCGTGCTCACGGCGTTCCCGGCCGGAGACTTGCGGGATCCAGCAAACTACCTGACGTTCACTCCCACTTTTTAATACCCGCTCCACGAAAATGGTAAATTCTTCGAATGTGACCCTATCGGAGGCCTGATAAAGGCCTGCACACAACTCGGCAGCCACCAGGTTATCGCCCAACCGGTTTTCGATAGCCTGGAAGCAGAGCTGGCAATCACTGGCGAACTGAAGCTTTTGCAGACGATCATAGTGGGTACTAAGCACCCACCAGCCTCCAAAGCTTATGGCGGCTCCAGCTAGCAGTAGGAGGCCTATCGCAATCCGACCCCATAACCTCCTGCGAAGTGCGGAAAGAGCGTAGAGGCTAGCTGTCGACTCTTTGCTGTGCCAACCCGCTTGCGAATTCATGGGGTGAACAAACCATCTGTCCCGATGACTAGAAAACCGAAAATAATTGCAGAGACGATCCCATACGAGGTAAAAAACCCACCTATCCCCACACGGCCAGAATAAGAGATTTTAGGCACCTATCTTCAGCATACATAATTGTCCGGCCCAAAACAAGGAATGCCAAGGCCTACTGAACAACTGGCCGACGGAATCGCCACCGGAGGGGATCGTACTCTCTTCATTGGCCCATTCAGCTTCCTTGGTAAATCCAAGAGAAAAAGCCCCGCCCCCTCCGCTACTCCGAAAACTGAGGTTATCCCGCCCAAAAATCGCGAATCTTCCGGGAAATTCGGTCCTAATCCCTCAGCCTGGTGTTGGGGCATTGCCGTTTTTTGCGACGGGTGCAACTCCCGGGCTACAATGGAAAAAAGTAGAGTGGAAAGAGGAGGACCATCGGATTTGGGGGGCCATCCTGACGGCTTCTGGACCGGACAGAGGGAAAAGCTCTCCAGAAACGGGCTTTGCCCTCCTTAAGGAGATGCTTGGGACAGGACCGCTAGGACTTCTTGGAAAAGGACAGTGGGATCGTTCGGGAATAACTCTCCCGCCTGGCTGACCGCCGGATTAGCCCCACTTATCAACCATTGGGGCATCTTCGCGGAAAGGTGGGGTTCAGAAATTTGCCACCCCCTGGATGGGCCGGTTCGGCGAAGGGGCGAAGGAACAAATAGCCCGAGGGAAGGTTATTAGTTTGAAAGGTTTCATCGGGGCTGTATGAGTAGGCAGCCATAACCAGAACGATTCTGGATCTGGAATAAGACCCTCTCAGCACTGCGGGACAGGCTTGGGGGGACTTTTCAGTTAATCCGCCGGAAGACGGCATTTGTGGGAGGCTTAGCACAGGCGGCATATTCCATCACCCGGCACGTGCCATCTCTTCCGTAAGTTCCGGATCACGCGTATGAGCAACGAACTCCAAAGAGATCCACCTAAAATAGGCCCTCAGCCCCGTTTGGCGGGGGAAAGTGGGGGAACCTCCGCCTGGATAAGCCCCGCTGACCCTCAGGAACTTGTTGACCGCCGCCTCCGGGCTGTGGCCCGGAAGGTTAAGTGGGTGGATCTTCTGGCAGAGTGTGGGGTGGTGTTTTCCCTCCTGCTGGCAGCTCTTTTTCTTGGGGTGATTTGTGACCACTGGTTAATTCAGGGGGGGTTATCCCAGGGAGCCAGAATCGCCGCTTTTTGCTTCTTGGTAGGCATTGCCGGGGGGTATGGTGTCTACCGAATCGGTCCCATCGTGCTTCGTAGAGTGAGTCCGGCGTTTGCCGCTTACATGATCGAGCAGGGAGTTCCCTGGCTTAAGAACACTCTGCTCAATTTTGTCTTCCTTCGAGCTGAACTAGGCAGAGATGCGGATAAAGGCAAAATCCAGACAGAAGAATCCCCAAAAAGCCAGCGGGAAACGAGTTCTGAAGGAGCCAGCGGGCGGGAAGACTCTGGAGCAACTTCGTGGTTAAGTCCTCAAATGGACCGGCCGGGGTTAAGAGGAAGCCGAAGGCCACGGGATGTTACCCGCCGTCCCGCGGAGCAAACGGGCCCCTCCCCCGCTGAGGAAGACCTAAAGCGAAAAATCCTCCTTTCTCTTGGCTACACCGCTGCCGCCCAATTGGCCCGGGTCCCCTCCCACATCAGTGTAGATTATGCTCCCGCTATTCGAGCGGCTTATTCCGTGACAATTCTTTTGGCAATCGGAGTGCTCTACCTCATCCTCTCGCCGAAGAGCCTGTTTGTTTCCGTGGTTCGTATTACGAATCCGTGGGCATCGCTTCCAGCTCCGACGCGGGTCATTATCCGAGAGGTCAGGCCCGGGGATACCAGCGTGGAGCAGGGTTCATCAGTACAGGTTACCGCCGAGGTGCGAGGCTTACGTCGGGGTGAGTCTGTCCTCCTGTATTACCGCACCGCTGACGGAAGACTGGGCGGCCAAACGATCATAATGCAGCGTTTGGTAGGATATCGTTTCGAGGCAGAGTTGCCGGAGGGAAAACAGGGGTTGTCAGGAGATCTCCTGTATTGGATCGAGGCGGGCGATGGGCGAAGTCCAGCTTTCTACCTGCGGGTTTTACCGCCGGTGTCGGTGGCCGTGCGGCAGGTGAGAGTACGTCCCCCTGCCTACACGGGGATTCCTGAAACGATCCTCCCAGGAGGCGGTGACCTCCAAGTACTAGAGGGCTCAGGCATCCATATGGAGGTGGAAGCCAGCGAAGTACTGGCAGAACTGTCGCTCTTGGGTGCTGCGGTCCCAGGTGGCCGATTGGTGCTTCACCCCCAGGCCAATCTGATTTGGGGATTGAACTTCACAGTCCCGCAGTTCTCGCGGGCACGGTTAGGTCCTGAGGTATGGGACTGTAGATTTGTCGGTCGGACTCCGGAGGGACGACGACTTCGGGAGGAGCTCCGCTGGCGGCTAGAAATTATCCCCGACCGGCCACCGGAAGTCCTTGTAAGCGGATTTCCAAGCGAGGAAGCCCACGTGCCGGTGGACTCGAAGTTACAACTCCACGTGGAAGCGGCGGACACGGACTTCGGACTTCGGCAGGTGCAATGGTGCATAGGAAGAGCCGGGGCAACTTTTTTCACCAAGAATCTTTTGAATCGGCCTTCTCCAGATCCACCCGTTCAGGGACGGTGGAAATCGCTTGTTCAGATATCGCCGGTGGAACTCGGACTAAAATCAGGAGATCGCTTGCAGGTATGGGTCCGAGCAGCAGACTCTCGGGAGCCGGAACCAAACTGGGCTGAATCCGCTCGCTTTATCCTTGTGGTAACACCATCCTCAAAAGAGCAAGTTCCTCAGCCAAAAGACATATTGGCGGGCAGCGAACCCCAATCTGGGGTTAGGTCCGAAGGTTCGGCCAGCAGGGGAAATGAAGTTGCTCTTCAAGACACTTCGCCGGGGATGGACCATGGTACCGAGCCTACTTCGGAAAAACCCGAGGGTTTAACAACCACTGGTAAACCGCAAGAAGGGGTGAACCGCCCGAGTACCCGCTCCGATGAGGAGACAGGCGAGGTTTTTGAGCTCAAGCCTTTGGATCGCAGCCCACAGTTGGCCCAGGCTCAAGTGGGAGAAACAGAGGAGCAACCGGCGGGCCCACTTGGAGACAGGCCCACCGGAACCCAAAACCTGGAGCAAACACCCGGGCAAAGTTCAACGCTGGGTGGAGATTCCGCCCAGGTGAGCTCGGCAGACAGGCCTGGCGATCTGGGCCAACATTCCCAACCTTCTCCGGATCGTTCCCAAGAAGCGGGAACTCCTCGCGATCGGAATGACAGATTGCCCCAAGAAATACCAGGGCAAGTCGGGGGAGCCATCGCCGACCCGAAGAATTCCATCGCTCAGGACCGGAATCCGCCCGGTGGGGTTCGCGAGGCCTCCTCCGAGCCCCATGCCTCAAAAAATGACCAGGCATCCGAATCCATGGCAGCAGGTGGCATTTCGGGATCGGATCGGCCCACGGGTTCTAGAGGGAAAAAAGGAGAAACACAGTCCCGGCCTCCGGAAGCACAGGATTCCTTCAGAATTGGGATGGCAACTCCCGGCTCACATTCTTCCCCACAAGCCTCGACGGCCGATGCCCGGGTGGAAGGTCTCGCCAACCCCGGGGAAGTTTTCGAACGGATTCTGAATTACCTCCGCGATCGCCAAGGGCTCGATCCCCAGACGGAAAGTTGGAAGGAGCTTTTAGCTGATTCGAGCCTTGCGGGTCGGGATGGCCCTACGGGGGAAGATCCCTCTTCCCGGAACACTTCGGACCATCCATCGGGTAGGCAAGGGAGTGAGGACTCCCCGCCGAGGGAATCCGGTTCTGAGGGGGAAGCTTCGAAGGCCGGTAGTGCCCGTCAACCCGAGAGAAGATCTGGGGACATCGCTTCACCGTTGGCAAAGTTTGAGCCCCGGCCTGGCGAATCCACTCTCGAAGGCTTTACGGGCTCGGAAGTTGGTCAAGAAAGCCGATCGGGGGATGCCGGGGCAAAGTCCTCGACTGGGGCTAGCCAAGCTTCCTTCGGGAACAACCAGGCCGATCTCGGATCACAGGATTCTCCGGGGAATAGTCGTGGAGCATCCGCGGGAGTCGGGGATAACCCACAGGCGGTAAGTCCCCCCGGGGCCACGAGCCCTTCTTCCTCTGAAAGGAGTTCCAGCCCATCGAGAGCAAGTGCAGTTACAAGAGGTACTGCACCTACAATGGAAGAGGGAACAAGGGCAACCGGCCGGGAGCCTTCAGGTATTCCGGATCGGGTGGAGGATCAAAAAACACTGCCAGATGTGGGACGGACCTCGCTAGAGGTTGGACCGGGACCCCAAGAACCGGCTGCCAGGCTTGACCTCCCCGGCAAAAGCTCCCAAACCGGGGTAAGGGCAGCTGAAACACCTCAAGCCGCCAAGGTCGGACAATCGCCGGAGGCTTCTCCTGCCGGAGAGTCCACCGCCTCTTCCCCGGCTCCCCCAATCCCCCAGGAAGCAAACCTGCCTCGGGCTGGAATGGAATTGCCCCCCACCCCGCAGCAATTTTCCGGGAGTCCGGAGGCCTTATCCCCAAGCATTAGCCGGCATCAATCCTCAGCTCAGGGTCGACAGGAGGGGGACCGCTCTGGTGCAGGCGGTGCCGGAGGTGGACAGCCGTCACCTCAGCCAGGCCAAGGGACTCCCGGGAGTCATTCTCCATCCCCTTCTCCCAGCGGCAATTTGGCTCCGGGAGCAGGTGGCGGAGAGCTAGGGGTAAGCCCCACTCCTCAGGCTCCTCTTCCTGCTTCGGGATTGGGGGGAACTGCTCGGGGCGAGTCGGGTCGGGGAGTTCTGAGTTCGGCTCGGGACCAGCAAGGACAAACCCCTACTGGTGAAGAGCTTGGTGGTGACCGTATGGCGGGTGTATCGCCAATCGGAGGTACCGGATCGCCTGGGGAGAGGCCTGCCGATCGGTTGATAGTTCAACAGGTCCTCGGGGGAAACCCGACCCAGGGGGGATCGACCGCTTTAGGGCCAGGAGGCCAGCTCGCGAGACCCCAGGAACCGATTTATCAACCGGACGAGGTGAACCTGGCCTATGCCGAGCGGGCCACGGCTTTGGTCCTGGAATATCTCCGGCCTCAGGTAGAGACCGGCCGAGCCGATCGCGAACTCCTTGAGACTTTGGGATGGACAGTGGAGGATTTACAGCGGTTTTACCAGGAGTGGGTCCGACTTCGTCAAGAGGCAGCCCGAGGACAATCTTCCGCAAAGGACCAATACATCCGGGCCTTGCGATCGCTAGGTCTTCGCCCCCCCGCTAAAACCTTGGGGCCTACCGGTGGACAAGGGCTTGGCCCGAGAGTAAAAGAATCTCAGCTTCCTCAACCGCCACCGGAATGGGTGGAGTATTTCCGGGCTTACCGGGCCGGCGTGGCAAGAGGAAACTGATTCTCCAACTTCCTCCCCGGAGCAGGAGCCGGGGAAGGCTTTTGGGACGGTGCACGCCGACCTTAGCAGTGAAGTATTCTGCTTGTGACTCTACCCACCTCTGCGGAGTGTTGAAAGTTTAGCGGGAGTTGTCCGGGAGAGTTTCCGAAGGGGGCGACTCGAGAGAGTCTGACCGATAAATTGCCACTTTCGTTAAACCGCGACTTGGGTGAAAAAAATCCGAAGGTCCTTTTGCTAAAACTACTGCTTGCCATAAAGAGATTCAGAAATTGGAATTAGTTTGAAGCCCCGCGGTGTCTTCAGTCTATGCGAAGCTTCCTGCCCCTGGCTTAACCCTACCGCCAACATGCCTGCCGAGGTAATACCACCAATCTTCCGAAAACCCTTGGGTAAAGCTGAAGACATCGCCCCTTGCTTTTGAAGCCCCCGGAAAGGTGTGTTTCGTTTTTATCCGGTTGCCGGCCAAAGATTTCGGGGAAGGTGGGATGGTTAGCTCCGGGAGTTTCTTGGTGTTCATGACGATTGTGGTCGAAAAGGCGATGGGGCCTTGCAAAACACCGAAGTGATAAAGTAGCAGGAGGAAGTCCAACATGAACTGTTTCGTGCTCCCCCTGGTAGTTGTTTTGTGCGGGCAAACGGTTGAGTTGCCTGCTCCCGAGGCCATCTTGCAGACCCTTCGTAGTGGCCATCCGCGATTGATTGCTCCGGCTGGTCAAGAAGCAGAAATCCGTAGGCTTATGAAGGAACATGAGTCGGCCAGGGCCCTCTATCGATGGTTAGTGGATAGGGCCAATCAGATCCTCAAGGAAAAACCTGTGGAGTATCGACTGATTGGTCCTCGGCTTTTGGGGGAGAGCCGACGCTGTCTTGAGCGGGTTTACACGCTGGCCACTGTGTATCGTTTGGACGGGGATCGAAAGTATGCCCGCCGGGCTATCGAAGAAATGCTCACAGCGGCGGGGTTTAAAGATTGGAATCCGAGTCATTTCTTAGACACAGCGGAAATGACCCATGCTTTGGCCGTCGGATATGACTGGCTCTACGATGTCCTCTCGGAGAACGAGAAAAAGACGATCCGCCAAGCCATTGTGGAAAAAGGTCTTCGCGAGGGTGAGAAGGTGTACAAGGCTGGGGGCTGGTGGAGCCGATCCCGTTACAACTGGAACCAAGTGTGTAACGGGGGTATGACCATGGGGGCTTTGGCGGTTGCCGAGGATGAGCCGGAGCTTGCAGGTTGGATTGTGCACCAAGCTTGTCGGTCCTTGCCTATTGCGATGCAAGAGTATGCCCCCGACGGTGCCTGGGCAGAAGGACCAGGATACTGGAACTATGCCACCAGCTATACGGTGTATATGTTAGCAGCCCTGCAGACCGCTTTAGGCACCGACTTTGGCCTTAGCGATTTGCCTGGGTTTTCCGAAGCGGGGACTTTCCGAATCCATGTGATCGGCCCTTCCCGGCTTGCTTTTAACTTTGCAGACGGCGGGGAACGAGCCGGCAGTTCGGCGGCGATGTTCTGGTTGGCCCGACGGTTCGACAAGCCGAAGTATGCATGGCATGAACGTGAGCTCATCCAAGGCCGAAGTGCCCTCCATTTATGGTGGTTCGATCCTCGGGGAGAAGGACTTCACGATGAACCTCTTGGCCGGCATTTCCGTCATGCCGATGTAGTCATGATGCGTTCTAGCTGGGAACCAGGGACAGGTTTTTACGTGGGCCTTAAAGGTGGGGATAATGCGGTTAATCACAGCCATCTGGAGCTGGGCAGTTTTGTCCTGGACTATGAAGGGGTCCGTTTTGCCTCCGATTTAGGACCGGACGACTATAATCTGCCCGGTTACTTCGGCCGACAACGGTGGACTTACTATCGGTTAAATACGGAAGGGCAAAACACCCTGTGGATTAACCGCTCCAATCAAGATCCCAGGGCAGTAGCACCGGTAACACATTTTAGTGTTACCCCTACCCGGATGGAGGCCGAGGTGGATCTATCCGCGGCTTACCGCCAGCACGTGGGGAAAGTGACACGTCGTGTACTCCTTGAGCAGACAAATGGTCAACAGTGGATGGTTACCATTCGCGATCGCTTGGAAAAGGCGGAGGGAGCAGAAATCCAGTGGCAGATGCACACTCGGGCCAAACCATCCCTTCACGGTTCCCGAGCCCAGCTTTCCGCAGGGGGTAAAACCCTATGGATGGAGATTGTTTCCCCTAAGGGAGCGAATTTCGAACTTCTCCCGTGCAGTCCTCCACCACCACAACACCAGAATGAAGGCTTCAGCAAGGTGGGAATCCGCCTGCGAGGCACATCCGAGCCCTTGGAAATCGTGGTCCGGTTTGCTCCGGCTGCACTCCTCGAGCCGAAATAACGCTACCCAGGGCCAAAACAAGACCATTGTCCCCCGAGCTTTCGGACTTTGGGAGTTTCGAACGCTCGGTTCTCTTTGCGTTTTCGAGATGTCCGAGGACATCGTCCTAAGGGAATTTGGGCACAGCTTCCCTCCTGCCCCTCAATCCCCAAGGCGTTTCCTTAAGGAAGGCCCAAAAACTCACCGCAGGAGATCTTTTTCTCCGCTTGCGGGAAACCTTGGAGGTGCTTTGTGTCATTGGTAGCCTTATACACTTCCGAACGTTCTTTGTCTAAAAGCCAAGAGGAGAGGGGCTCTCAAGAACGAGACGAAACGAGATGAAATACCACCGTTTTGCCGGGCCCAGCCTCACCCGGGGATACCCCCTAAAGGTTCTCCAAAAGCTACTGATGCTATGGTCAGTGGCACGGTTTAGCTTGGCTGGACTGGAGTTCCCCAACTTGACGATGGTCCACCGATGATCCTAGAAGCTGGGCCTTTTTCCGAACCAGCAGGTCTTGCGTCAACCTCGAAACCACGGAGCCTGCCGGAGAGCTTTCTCTTTTTCTTCCAGGCGGAATACCCGCCGTGCGTTCCCATGCATAACGGGATCGACTAGTTCCAATGCATCTTCCAATTCGATGTACCCTTCTTCCACCAACTCCGAGAGGGCAAGGGCGATCCCATGGCGAGCGATGAGGGCATGTCCCAATACAAGTTCTACAGGCCGATAGTCACCTCCAAAAGTGAAAATTTTGTTTGCGGGGGCCGTAACCAGGTATTTTTTGAGAAAGTCCTTTGCCGCCACCGGATTAATGATCCACGCCCAACACATGTCGATATAGGCGTTGGTGTATTGTTTAGCCACACTAAGGATGTCTTCGTAATATGGATAACAAATGTGCATGAAAACAAACGTGGTGTCCGGGGATCGCCGGCAAAGATCGCAACAAGCGGCGGGATTGAGGCCAACCCGAGCCAAAGGCATCGAGTTTTCCCCGGCATAATAACCTGTATGGAGCTTCACCGGCAGACCCTCCTTTGTGGCCCGACGCACGGCATACCAAAACAGGTGGTCCTCCAAAGCCTTTTGTTCCTCTGGCAGGAGTTTTTCCCCTGCAAGTCGTTTGCGGAAGATGGGTTCGGCTTTTTCGGCCGGCACGTCGTCATAGTCGATATTTCGGGAATAAGCGTTTTGAGACTTAACTGCCGTGGCATACTTTCCGTACTTATCGAACCACCAATCGATAACCCGATGCCAATCTGCCAGAGAAGTAACTGCAATTCCGGTGGGCTCGCCAAAGCCCCGCAAGTTTGGGCCGGCAAACATTCCGACGATCGAAAGATCCTGCATCAAGAGCAGAGGATCCTGGGATTCACGGAATCGACCGCTATCCACTTGGCAAGATTCGATCCGAGCCAACTCACACAAAATTCGGCGGTAAAATCCCGGTCGACGCAACTGCTGGTACGAGTCGGCCAACTTTTCCACGGTTTCGGCGGAAAGCTTTTCAATGCCGTATAGTTCGCGAATAGCGATCCGGACGGCCAAGCCATATCCCGTGTTTTTCACAGCCGGCCAATAAGGTTCCAAGGCTTGCCATTTTTCCCGCGGTGAGCCTGCATCCCCAAAGAACCGGTTATACTCCTCCCTCCCCATTCCTGCGGTCCGCAGGTCGGAGTTAAGGTAATGCTGAAAGAGCACAGTCCAGGGCTCATGGGTGGTTCCCCCTGGGCCGCGAAGGCAGTCCGCCTCATCCGGCAAATGCTCGTGGGTGTCAATGAACGGAGTTTCCCATACTCGCCGGAAAATGGTTCGCCGAATGTCGGTGGAGAGTTCTTCCCTGGGCGGTTCTAGCCCCGGCAGCTTGGCCAATGTCCTGGAAGCGGCAGTAGCTGCCATCCCCAACCCACCAACGGCAAATAAGGTCGTCCGTCGGCTGATCCGATTCTCCGCCATCGGAAGTCCTCCCAAGCGAGCACCGAAACTAGGTTTTGTCCCACATTATCCAACGTAAACCAGGTGAACCCGGTTCGACGACTCGGGGTCAAATCCTCCCAACAGTTTAAAGATGGATCCTTGGGTCCGAACAAAACTTAAAACTTTCCAAGCGGCTGACGTCCAAAAGATAGCCCGCTTTTCGCCGCAAGCTGTGACATCATAGAGTTATACCCCGAAGATTACCAAATCTCTGCAAGAGCTTGTGGTGGGGATTACCATGCATCGGCGGGCAGGCCTTCAAACCGGTAGCTTAGCGGTTCCAAGCGATAGCCATCCTCCATCAAATAGGCCTTATCGCCAAAGTTGACCGTTACCCGAACCCCGTTGGCAAATTCTGTTTGCTGCACACTATGATCCTCGGTCAACCATCGGTGGGAAACCATTTCCACATACCCGGTAGCTCGGGCCACAGGGGTAGCTGTGCGATAGCTCCGAACGAATCTATCCCGATTTGCCTGCCAGAACTGCTTATTGAACATAAACATCGGAGGGGTACCGTAAAGGGCATTCCACAGGTCTCGCCTATCCCAAAGGACGGGCAACTTGTTGTTGTAATCCCCCCAGTACCATTGGGCCACCACGCAATCATGAAAAACAAGCTCCCACAGGGGGAGACGGTAAAAATGTCCTGTCTGAAACTTGGCCACCCGTTCTGGCACTTCTTCCCAGATCTGGAGCATGTTCCGCCCGGCATCGGGAACCCGATAAGGGCCCAGGCTCATCATTCCCTCGAAGTAGTGAACGTATGGTACCGCCGCATCATGACCGGTTTCCGACCCCGTGACCAATCCGCACTCTTCGCTAACAAAATGGAGAAGTTCCATCCGCCACTTTTTGCACTCTGTGCGGGTCATGGGATGGTCGGGATGGTAGCATTCCCGCCACGGAGAAGCCGTGGTAGTATCGATAAAGCGACAGCGGTAAGGATGAGTGGCCAACTCCGGAAGGATCCGTTTCCGAGCGTAATCTAATGCTCGGCTGTCGCATAAGACCCCACAGGGATACCACTGATCATCTCGGCCACGAACTTGCCATCCGCGAACCCAACGTCCTGTGGCATCCAGAATGATATCGTGGGGCCAGGCCTCCGTTGGCCAATCAGGGTGGATTCCCCTTAACTTGGGAAATATCGCCGGGTCCATCACGTCCTGGTAGATGTCGTAACGACTGGTGAGAACCCCCATCCGGTTGAGGGCTTCGATCTGCTCCGGCCGGGCCCGATTGCTCCAAAGGATCCGCTTGATCCCTAATTCTTGCATCTCCCGGCATAGAGCCACTGGATCCTGGTCCCAGCACCACACATTCACAGCCCCGATGAGAAGATCCACGTGGGGATTGGCCGCCCGCTTTTGAGCGAGGGTTTTCACAAGCCCAATCTGTTCTGCATAACGCCGGTACCGCTTACACATCGCCACATAGCCCCCTTGGTCGAAAAGCACAAATCGGATCCGACGTGGGTACCCAAATTGCCCCTTCTGACCAATCCAACGGGGCACCAGGGTGAGGAGGTTTTCTATTCTGGGGATTTGCACGTGGGCATCGTCTGGGGTCTCTACAATCGCCATCAGGCCGGTCTTTAAGTCGGTTATTCCCCACCACGCCATGCACAAACCATGCCCCCCGTAAAGATGGTAGTCCATGGGAGGAAGGCTCGAATCGTCGACAGGGTAGCTAATGCCTTCATTGACGGGCAGAATAAGGTACTGGCCGGGGACGGTCACCAACGGCCCAGGAAGTTCGATCGGATTGGGCATGGGACCTTGGCCTTCCAGCTCGATAAGTACCTCCGCTTCTTCCGCCTCCGGTATGATGCGGAGGGAAAGTTCCATTTGGGTAGACCAATGAAGAAGTTGAGCTTCGATCCTTTCTGCCTCGCTACGAACTCCCAAGACAGCAATCTGGGAGCCTAAAGGCCGAGTTTGCCAAGTGTGACTGGTTCGCCGGTCCGTCAGCCGGAACACCATTTCCCGCGGATCCCATTCTACCTCCACCAGTTTTCCCGCAACCCGAACAAGCGGGGGCAAACTTTCTTTCGGGGGAACCTCCTTTCTTCCGAGTTGGCGGAGGGAAACCGCATCAGCCCAAACCGTGGCTTTGCCCCGACCGATAATCCGGGGAGTCATGGTGCTCACTCCGGGAGGAATAAGCAGCCGACTGGTGAGTAGCTTCCAACCATCCGTTTGAGCACTTTGCCTTTCCCCGTAACTCCAGGAGAGAACCTCCCCCCGGACATCGCGGAGAACTACACAGATGGACGCTACCCCTTCTCCTTGAACCCAAAGGGCTGCGGAGAACTCGTAAATTTCGCCCGGGACGACCTTCAGCGGGGATCCCAGTTGGAAACTCCAATCCTGCTCGGCCGAATGCTCAATCCGCACGGCTTGCTGGCCGGAATACCTTCGCTCCTTATCCACCGCCGCCTTGGCAGCCCCAGGGTGCCGGCTCCAAAGCGACGTCCATGACTCTATCCCCCGTTCAAAGTCACCCTGAGGCAGCAGGTTCTCCGCGGTCTGGAGGGAATGGCCTGATGCTGGTTCCATGAAGGGAAAAAGCCCCCTCAACAAGATCAGCATCGCGGCCCAAATCCAAACAGCCCCAGAGATAGACCTCAGCCAGGCGGGGCCTGCTGTTAACGGCCTCTCGACCGAAGAGAAATCGCTTCCAACATTTTGCCAGCGGAAAAGTCTCCTCCTCGGCCTGCGGTTCTCAGAAGCAACAGCCTTTTTTGTACTCCTGCACACCATAGCCAGCATCCCCAATGGTATGACGAAAATCTTTCAAAGCAACGTGGCACGGCTGAACCAATTCATCGGGAAATTCGCTATCCTCCCGATGCTCGCAGATTGTTCCCCCCACACCAATAAACTCTTCAAAGAAGCCTGCCGGCCTCTGCCCTGTTTTCCTTCAAGGAATTTCGATGGTACTCTGCGGCTATGCCAGGGTGGAAGCTTCGGCAGGATTACTTCGGAGATTGCCAACTTTGGCAATTCCTGTTAAATTGCGGAAATCGTCTTTCTATATGGCATGGAACAAATGGGCATCGAAGGTGACGGCAGGGCAATCAACCATCCCGCTTGGTGGGCAACCGAAGGAACCGCTAACCGAGGGTTTTTTCCCATGGGCGAATTTATTCTTGCCTTAGACCAAGGGACTACCTCCTCGCGAGCGATCTTATTTGACCGTAGTGGCAAACCGGTCGCAAGTGCTCAGGAGGAATTGCCCCAAATATTCCCTGCTCCGGGTGTGGTGGAACATGATCCGGAGATCATTTGGCAGACACAGCTTCGAGTGGCCCGCGAGGCTATGGCCCGGGCCGAAGTGGCACCGGAACGCATCGCTGCCATTGGCGTCACCAATCAACGAGAGACCACCGTCTTATGGTCCCGCGAGACAGGGAAAGCAGTGGCCAACGCACTCGTGTGGCAAAGTCGAGTGAGTGCCCCAGTTTGCGAACGGTGGAAGGCCGAGGGACTAACTGAGCTGTTTCGCGAAAAGACCGGTTTAGTTGTCGATCCATATTTTTCCGCAAGCAAGATTGCCTACCTTTTGGAAACGATGGAAGGGCTTCGCTCCCGGTGCGAAACCGGCGAAATTCTTTTCGGAACCGTCGACACCTGGCTTATCTGGCGGCTTTCCGGCGGGAAGTTGCATGTAACCGATCCCAGCAATGCAAGCCGGACAATGCTCTTTAACATCCACCAGCGGTGTTGGGATGAGGAACTTCTCCGCCTCACAGGCATCCCCGAAGCAATCTTGCCTGAGGTGCGGCCTTCAAGCGGTATACTTGGCGAGACAGCCCCAGAGATCTTCGGAAACCCGATTCCCATTGCCGGGGTTTGTGGAGATCAACAGGCTGCCACTTTCGGCCAAGTATGTTTCGAACCGGGAACAGCCAAGAACACTTATGGCACCGGATGCTTCATGTTGCTAAACACCGGTCAAGTTCCGGTCCGATCTCAAAATAACTTGCTGACCACTATTGGCTGGCAGATCGGTAACGAGGTCACATATTGTTTGGAAGGATCGGTATTTATTGCGGGGGCTGTCGTGCAATGGCTACGGGATAATTTAGGGATCATTAAGACCTCGGCGGAAGTGGAACGATTGGCAGCAGGTGTTCGCGATAGCGGCGGAGTGTTTTTTGTGCCGGCGTTCGTGGGTCTAGGAGCTCCTTATTGGGATCCTTACGCCCGTGGGTTAATTTTGGGAATAACCCGAAGCACCACTGCCGCCCATATTGCGAGGGCTGCTGTAGAGTCCATGGCTTACCAAACCCGGGATTTAGCCGAAGCAATGGAGAAGGACTCGGGAATCAACATCTCAGGACTTCGTGTAGATGGTGGAGCCTCCGTCAACAACCAACTGATGCAGTTCCAGGCGGATATTCTGGGAGTGCCGGTTCGCCGACCAAGTATCCGGGAGACCACTGCCTTGGGGGCTGCCTACTTGGCAGGATTGGCCGTGGGTTTTTGGGATTCGCTGGCTGCCCTAAGCCGCTTGTGGGCCCTCGATTGCGAGTTCAAACCCCGGATTCCCGCGGAAGAGCGTGAGCGGATGTACAGCAGGTGGAAAGAGGCCGTCCGCCGAGCCCAAGCCTGGGAGTTGCCTCCCTAAAAGTTGGTGGCCTTCACAGTTGGTGGCCTTCTACGGAAATTCTTTGGAAGTAAAGTTCGGAAGTAAAGTTCCTGCC
>Ga0272449_1000481_pt1 | contig 47289 bp, 42 predicted proteins | sample YNPCB0241_FD_198679 | JGI IMG/M metagenome (GOLD analysis project Ga0272449, IMG submission 198679) | Hot spring sediment microbial communities from Yellowstone National Park, WY, United States - YNP-CB-024-1 | ecosystem: Environmental > Aquatic > Thermal springs > Hot (42-90C) > Sediment...
GGCCAAGGCATTGGACTCATGATTGCCTGTTCGCACGGCTTTGAAGTGAGTTTTGGGGTCCACGTTGTTGAGGGCAAACACGTAGTAGCTCGGGACCAAAAATCCCGAAGTGGAGTTGGGATCACCACTGCCGAAGGTATACTTGCCGGGAGATCTCAGGACATCTTCGAGGCTCTTGATCTCGCTATCCTTATGGACTATCAACACGGACCAGTATCCTGGATTGCCGTCTAGGTCCACAGTCTGGGCAAAAATCTCGCCTCCGGCCCTGTCAACTGCCTCCATTGCAGACTTGTTCCCAAACCAGGCCACGTGCACCTTCCCGAAACGCATTCCCTCTATGACACCGGCGTAATCGGAGGCGAAGAAGGCGTTGACCTTCATACCCAGGGCCTTGGCCATATCGTCCAGAAAAGGCCTAAAGCCCTTCTCCAGAGCCTGTGAGCTTTCAGTGGATATGATCCCGAAGTTTATTTCCTTCGGTGCTTCCGAGCCCAAAGTAAGAGTGGGCGTGATCAATGAAAGACCTGCCAAGATCCCCGCTTGGATAGAACCTTTGATTCTCATTGTTCCCTCCTTTGAATGGTAGTTTATGACCTGCCAAGCAGGCCTTCGCACAGCTTTCCCTTATCCCCTTCCGGCATGTTTTATTGGGCTTTCCTCCGGAGGTTCTGCAACTAGCTCGTGTTCCATCCCCGCCCAGGCAGCATCCTCCTCACTTAGCTCTCCCAGACCTATCCAGTGGGATCTGTCAAACAGTTGAACCCCGAGAGGGCCAGAGGTTTCCTCGCAACTACGACAATTGGTACCATAGATGGCCTTTATCTTCTTGGGTGTGAGTGATGATGGCGGGCCATCGTAAATTATCTCGCCCCTTTTCAAGGCCACCACTCTGGCGCAGTAGCGCAGCGCAAATTCCACTTGATGGAGCGATACCAGTATAGTCCTACTGTCCTCCTCATTTATCCGAGAGAGGAGATCCATGACATTGGTCGCTGACTCTGGATCCAAGGACGCTATGGGTTCATCTGCCAGTATGATCTCCGGATCCTGGACGAGGGTCCTGGCTATTGCCACCCTTTGTTGTTGGCCACCCGAGAGGGTCGATGCCCTCTGCCAGGCGTGTTGTGCGATTCCTACCCTCTCCAAGGCGGCAAGTGCCCTTTCCCTGGCCTCCCTGTCAAACAGACACGTCATACTTCTCCAGTAGGGAACTCGGTGAAGGCTGCCCATGAGCACGTTGGTCATCACAGAAAGCCTACCGACCAGGTTGAACTGCTGAAAAATCACCCCCACCCTGGCCCTAATATCGCGCACTTGCGGGGCCAATCTTCCATTTGCCTGGACGGTGCGCCCCATCACCTTGACCATGCCGCATCCCGGATCCGAAACCTCCAATCCGGAGATGTGTCTGATCAAGGTCGACTTTCCGGAGCCTGAAGGCCCGATCAATGCCACCATTTCGCCCCTTTTGACTTCCAGGGTCACATTGTTGAGGGCCACTACTCCGGTTTTGAAGCTTTTCCTCAACCCTTCCACTTGCAGAACTGTCTTGTCCGATTCCTTTTTGGCCACAAGATTCATGTTTCTTTCCTCCTTTCATTCGGAGTCCATGGATGCGTAGACGCACTGCCCCCCAACCCATGTCTCCAAGACATTGACCCACTGCTGTCCCGTATCCACCAGGATGAAATCGGCCATCCCCCCAGGTACCAAGCGTCCTAGCTTTGGAAACCTATTGATCAAGGCTCCTGGAGACGATGTCCCTAGGGCGAGGGCTCTCTCGATGGGAATGGAGTGCTTCCGCTCAGCCAGGAAGATTGCCTGAATGAGGCATTCTGGGTAATAGTCGCTCACCAGCGCGTCGCAAACTCCTGCTCTCAGAGCTTCTGAAGCCCGAAGATTCCCATTGGACGAGCAATCCCTGACGAGATTTGGAGCGCCCATGAGGACCTTCATCCCCTGACGGCGAGCCTCTTGGGCGGCCTCCAAGGTCACGGGAAACTCGCTGGCCGCTGCATTGAGGGTTTTGACAAACCTCACCTTTTCCGGGGTATCGTCATCGTGACTCAGAATCGGTATACCCATGGCACTGGCGGCCTTTGTCAAGACCCCCAACCCCTCCAAGCCCTCATCCCTCTTCGCTGATCTCCTCTCCGTTACCCGCACCACCTCCTCCCTTGTCACCGCAAATGTGCCTGTGGCGTACCTAACGTAGGACTCGAGATCCCTGAACTGTCCCTGTCCAGGGGTATGATCCATTACGGAGAGGACCGCGATGATCCCCTCCTCAATGAGCTCCACGATGGTATCGACCGCCTCCACGCTGCTGATTTCGTATCTGGCGTGCACTAGGTGCCGGATCCTCCGGTTCCCCTCTTTCTCGAAGCGAGAAACAAGTTTCGAGAGATTTTTGGCGGATTCGCACGACCTGAGACCGAATTCAACGTCAGAAAAGCTGATGCCATGGCAGTAAGTCGTTATTCCGCAGGTGGCCAACCGCAGGTCGAGGTTCATTAGGGAGAAATCATCGGGAAATCGAACTCCAGGCCTCATTTCGATCCACTTTTCCAATGCGTCCGAATGGAGATCGATCAATCCGGGGAGGAGAGCTCTTCTCCTGAAGTCCCGCCACTTGATCCTCATACAAGGGCGCTTCCCGTCACCGAGATCTGCGATCCTGTCTCCTTCTATCACCATCCATGCCCTTTCCCAAAAGACTTCCCCGTTGAAGATCTGTCCTCCGTAGAATCCCTTCAAACTGCTCATGGAAATCACCTCCCGAATGTGACCTCTGGGGAACCCGAATTCCTTTTTCTTTGGTTGGCTTCAAGGTCTTGGAGAGACCTGGAACCCAGCGGTATTACTTTTGTGACGAGCGACTTTATAGGGCCCAACTCGTGGAACACCGAGAGGAAAGTCGTGCCTTTTTGCCTCATCTCCTTCAGTATGTCCACAACTGTGGCGATGGATTTGGGATCGAGGCTAGCAATGGGCTCGTCCATGAGAAGGAGTCTGGGCTTCGATATCAACGCTCTGGCGAGATTCACGCGTTGCCTTTCTCCTCCGGAAAAGGTCGCTGGGAATGCACGCCAGAGTTCCCTGGGAAGAGCCATTCTCTCCATGAGTTCGCGTGCCTCTTGGAGCGCTTGTTCCAGTGACAATCCTTGGGCCACCCTTGGCGCTGCAACCACCAGTTCGGCGGCCATCCGGGGCTGGCAGTGCAGAAACTGGGTCACATAGGCCATCTCTGTATTTCGGAGCCTCATGATTGTCCTTTCGTCGCAACTAGCCAAGTCCAATTGAGATCCGTCTCTGCTCGAGTAAATTATGTTCCCGCCCGTCACCAAGTAGGTTCTAAATATGCAGTTCAAAACTGTGCTTTTACCAATTCCACTTGGGCCGACGAGGACCGCGAAGTCTCCTTCATCAACGTCGAAGGAGAAGTTTTCTATTGTGTTAACAGTCAGCTCGCCCAGAAGATGGATCTTGAAGCTTTTCTTTAGATTTCTCACGCTGAGTATCGTGGCCTTTCTTTTCATGGCAACCTCTCTCGGTGTTTCACGTGAGGGCGCTGGCGACTAGTTGTTGTGTGTATGGGTGCTGGGGGTCGCTCAATATCTGATCGGTCAACCCCGCCTCCACTACTCGCCCAAATCTCATGACAAGAGTTCTCGTAGTGAGAAGCCTGATGACCCCGAGATCGTGACTAACTATCACCACTGGGAGGCCAGTGTCCCACTGGATGCGCCTAATGAGATCCAGGACGGAGGCTTGGACGGAGACGTCGAGACCCGATGTGGGCTCATCCAAAAGGAGCACAGAGGGATTGCAAGCGAGGGCTCTCGCAATTTGGACACGCTGCTGCATTCCACCTGAAAAGGAGCGAATGGGACAGTCGGCTCGGTCAGTTGGCAGTTCCACACGGTTGAACAGATCCATCACTCTCGCTCTTATTGCTCCAAAGTTCGGCCTGTGGTGGTTCACTAGCAGGGGCTCTGCCACGTTCGCCCCAGCGGTGAGCCCCATACGAAGGCCCAGATGAGGGGACTGGTACACAACTGCCAGGAGCCTGGTCCGGATGGTTCTCTTCTGTTGCCAGGAACAAGTGAATAGGTCCCTACGACCGTTGTCCACCTCCTTATGGTAGAGCGATCCAGAACATGGATCCTCATCCAGGTGAAGGCACCTGAGGAGGCTGGACTTACCAGATCCCGACTCGCCCACTATGCCCAATACTTCAGTCTCGAAAAGCTCGAAGCTAATGCCGTGAAATGCGACTATGCTGAGACACTTGGGACATACATTTCTCCCATGTTCGGGACCTGTCAGCTCCACGCAATAAGGACATCCAGGGCCGTAAATCTTTCCCACATTGTCCACTCTCAGGACGGGAGAACACTGTCCGCGGCTGGCCATCTCCTGCACTCCTTAGATTCTTGCGTCTTTTTTCAAGATCAGGGCCCTACCCTTGGCTCGAGAAACTTCAAGCCTTTTTCTCGAGCAGAAATCTGTGTCAGAGCAGCACCATCTGGAGCCCAGACCATCCTCTCGGGGAATTTCGTCGAGAAAAGAATCCCTCGACCCGCAAAGTTCGCAGGCCTTTCCCCGCTGATCCTCTACGGTGAACGGGACATCCTCGAACTCCAAGGGCTCCACCGAAGTGTGAGGCGGAACAGCGTAAAGCCTCTTCTCCCTTCCCGCGCCGAACAAGAGTAGGGCTTCGTTTCTGTTGAGTTTAGGAATGTCCCATCTGGGGATGGGAGATGGATCCATAACGTATCGGCCATGAACCAGTACCGGATACCTCGCACCCACGGTCACCCTGCCCCAGCGGACGGTTTCCTCGTAAAGTCTCACCCACATGAGACCGTAGTCCCCCTCAGCATGCATTCTCCGGCAGAGCTCGACCTTGGGTTCCACTTCCCTCAGTGGTTCTGGGATGGGAACCTGGAAGACGAGTATCTGACCCTGCTTCAGCGGCGTGTCTGGCACTCTGTGTCGCGTCTGGATGAGAGTGGCCATTGTGGTCTCTGTGGTCACCTCGCACCCAGTCATCATGGAGATAAAGCGCTTCAAATTCACAGCGTTCACCGAATCATCACAGCCCTGATCTATCACTTTCAGACGGTCCTCAGGACCGATGATGCTGAGGGTTATTTGCAGGCCACCGGTTCCCCATCCCCTGGCAATGGGAATCTCGGGACTGGAGTAAGGGACCTGATACCCGGGTATCGCCACCGCTTTCAGGATTTTCCTTCGAATCTCACGCTTGATCTCCTCGTTCAGATAGCCAAAGTTATAGCCCGTTGACGGACCGTTAGAGAAAAGAGAAGACTCGACACCTTTCGCGACGGTGCTTAGTTTCATCCCTTCTGCCTCCTCACCCCTCTGAGCTGGTTTAAATCTGCTTGAAAAGTGACGTAATGTGGCAGTTTGTAGTGAAGGCAAAAGCCCATGGCTTCGATACCGTCCGTGTGGAGAAGGACAAATTCCTGATCTTGGGCGGGACTCTCACAGACATCCATTTGCATGGTCCTGTCAAGGACTGCCATACTTATTGCCTTGAGCTCATTCTGTCCGAAACAGAGCCCGTAACCCATGGTGAAATGAGGATCATCTTGGTCCTCTCCTCTCTCCATCCGGCTTATGACTTCGCATTCGGTTACTCGAATCCATCCCAAGGGTTTTCCCTCCAAGTAAACAGGGACATCTCCAACCCTGAGCTCTCCTATAGCCGGGTGGATTTGGCCATAACCCCTCATGCTCGAATATGCCAAAGCGAGAAGCCCCCCAGTCTCCCCTCGCGCCAAAAACTGGAGCCTCGCGCTCCGACTTGTGGGGATGGAGACAGTCTCCATGGTGATGTCCGTCAAGATTCGTGGCGCTGATGGAGGGCTGACCAGCAGGCCCTGCTCGCGAAGGATGTCGACTATCTTGGGAAAACTGTCCGGAATGGGTATTCCGGCCCGTGCCAGATTTTCCAAAGCCTTCTTCGCGCGGATCCTAGCCTGATGAAGATTTTCAAATAGATCGAAACGAATGAACCTCAAACCATAGTCAGGTGTCGCACCAAGGATTTGCCCCCCAGGAACGTCTTTAAAAGCAGCGCTTATCCTTCGGTGAACCCTCATCTTCCGCGTGTCGATCGGGTCTGTATACCCTCTCCTGGGAACAGAGGAGCGAAAAGCCCTCACAAGGAAGGCTGCCTCAAAGGAATCGCCGAGCGCCTGTTTCAAGGCGTATGCGGCTAATTTGGGCCAGTACAATCCACCCTCTCCCATCACCCGGTCCACAGCCAGAGCAAACTGCTCGAGGATCTGATGTACCTCAATGGGCTCGCTCTCATGGCCGAACGTCTTGGCAACCAACAATTCCTCAGAATTTAGGATGGCTTTCTCTCCTCCTTTCACAGCTACGTAACCCATTTCACCCTCTCCTAGGCTTCAGCACCTCTATCTCACAAGCCCGCGGGATCCCGAGCACGTTTCCTTCCCGGTCAAATAAGAAGGCCTCGAAGCCCATGGGATACTCGAAACAGAGTTTTCCCCTCCGTGAGGCCCAGTCCAGCACAGCCGCGGAAACCCTTAGACTTAGCCTTCCTCTCACGCCTGGTCCCGCGAAACCTAGCAGCCCGGCATCGCCTTTGATCCCCTCTTCCACGTAAACGAAAAGAGTTGCCCCTTCTTCAGGAGCAAGGAGACTTCCGCGCTTCAAGGACAGTAACTCCGAAGTACTCGCCTCGACTCCGCTGAGAACGAAGTCGGCTTCCTCCGGCTCAGCAAGCTTGACCCTCATCCCTCTGGAAATCTCTTCGGCCCATAGTCTTCCCCTCCCAGTAAGGCCCGAGACGGTGACTTTCTCATCCAGTAGGCACTCGCAGGCGAGAAGAAGTGGGCTTGGGACGGAAACGAGTCTATTTTTTCTTTCGATGGGCAGATCGAGTCTCGCAAGGGTCCCGGGCCTGCTCAGGACATGGAGTAGTGTTCGATAGCATCTCTGGACCCTTAGAACCTCCTCAGTGAGTGTGAACATGGGCTCGCGCTCCTAATCATGTAAGGTTCATGGTCTCGAAAGTTACCCTAGTGCTGCCCAGTGCCCTGGAAGTCTTTTGCCTGACCTCCTCCAGCCTTTGTTTTTCCATCTCGAATTCTTCCGCCATTTCATTCAGAACGTTGGGCGCTAGAGTTATTGCAGCCTCAAGCAAAGCCAGGGCCAATGCGCGAGGAGAATCATCGAAAAGTGCCCTGCCACTGAACCTCCGTCCCCGATAGAGCACCTCGCACTCGCTGAAAAGGATCTCCCCCACACAGAAAAGCTCTCCGGCTGCCGACTCCTCAGCTACGGCCATGCACAGGGTCCTTGTGGGATCCTTGAAGACCTGGATAGCACCCATTTTCACCCACATTTTCTTGGTCCATTCATTTACTGCAGAGGGCGAGGCCTCTAGGAAAAGCCATCTAATCTCTTCGCTGTCCTTCATCTCGTTCCCTCCTTTGATTTTTATCCAAGCTCCGCCTCTCCTCTGTCTTCGCCTCAAGAGTAAAACCTCTTTGTGACACCACCGTGGCACTCAGCTCACAAGTTGTTGAAGAGAGAAGATCCCTTGTTCTGGAAAATGAGTGGCTGCCCAACACGCCTTGTATTTGCGCCCCAACCCCAACCGGGAAAGATGCAGATTGACCTACGAGGCAGCCGAACGGCTCGATAGCCTCATCCGGATGCGGGGCTTTCGCCTTCAGGGGGTCTGTACTGATGTCCATTGGAAGTGCCAAATTCTGCTAATCTGCGCACCCTCAGGAACATGGGCTCGGCTTGGGCAGGGTAACTTTGCGAGAAAGAGGGCCACCTAGCCTCGAAACCTATAGCCTACACCCCGAAGGGTCTCTATCCTGTCCCTGGCAGCCCCCATTTTTTTTCTCAGTCTCTTAATGTGGGTGTCCACCGTCCTGGGATACACATCCCAGGATTGACCCCACACCCGGTCTAGAAGGACCTCCCTAGTGAGGACCTTTCCGGCGTTTTGGACCAACTCGCAGAGGAGTCTGAACTCGGTAGGAGTGAGAACTACCTCTTTTCCCTCCACCTCTACTCTGAAATTATCCGGATCGATGAAAATGCCGGAGACCCCCATCCTCTTCTTAGCATTCATGGGCTCGTGTCGACGCCGGAGGATGGCCAGGACACGCGATACTAGCTCTTTCGGGCTGAAAGGCTTCGTCACGTAATCATCTGCTCCGAGCTCGAAGCCGAGGATTCTGTCCCTTTCCTCTCCCAGGGCAGTGAGCATGACAACGGGGATGAGCCTCGTGCGGTCGTTCTGTTTGATGCGGCGACAGACCTCTCTTCCATCCATCTGCGGAAGCATTATGTCCAAAATGATGAGATCGGGCTTTTCCCTCGAAACAAGGGCAATGGCTTCCATCCCCGTTCTCGCCTTCAGGACTCGCATGCCCGCCTTCTCCAAGGCATGAGATACAACTTCCAGTATGTCGTCATCGTCCTCTACTACCAGGATCTTAAGGGGCCCCACCTCTCTACCTCCCCGGAGCACAGGACCAATGGGCCTCACCTATAAATCGTGGTAAAAGAAGATCACAGAGAGATCGCAGAAATGGGACAAAAGGGTGACAATCTTCGGGATACCCCTGGACTCCAGGAATCTCCGGTACAGTTAGGCTCATTGAAAGGGGTCAGGATGAGTCGGGGGGGCGATTTGCAGTGAGTCGAAAGAGTTATGGGATGCGGGGGAGAGAGGTTTACCTTCTGTCTATGGCATGAAGAATGAGAGGCCGGGCTTTGGGTTTGGAATTCGGGGATTCCTCAGGGACAAGTCTGAACCCTCGAGCTTTTTGGTGGACTTGGGAGGGGGCCTGGAGGAAGGGGCAATCTCTGGGAGTGATGAGGCTCATGGAACGGGGGGGCACTTGATGTGGTTTCTCTCCTCTCCGTGAGGCAAATACATTTTCGGCGTCCTCGGTGGGAGAGGTGGATCTTCTCCGGGGGGTGGCCAGAGCTTTTTGAGACCAAATGCCACCCCGGGATCGAGAGGACGTTTCGAGCCAGTGGCTGGGGGAAGAAAGAGCGAGTGTGATAAAATCGGGAAGAACTTCTCTCAGGAGGTCACTGCAATGGAGCCAAAAGGAATCTTCACCCCGAAGGCCCCATCCCCCATCGGTCCTTATCAGCAGGCAATTGTCGTGGGTGATCTATTGTTCACATCGGGCCAGATAGGCATCGATCCCTCCACAGGGAAGCTCGTTCCAGGAGGGGTCGAAAGGGAAGCGGAGAGGATTTTCCAGTCCCTCTCGGCAATCCTGGAAGAGGCTGGATCGTCTCCAGCCCAGGTGATCAAGGTCAATATCTTCCTTGTCGACCTGGGCCATTTCAGCCTCGTGAACAGTATATACGAGAAATTTTTGGGAGATTCGAGACCAGCTAGGACAACTGTTCAGGTTGCAGGGCTACCCATGGGAGCTGCCATTGAGGTGGACCTCGTAGCCAGAATCTCGAGGCCCCGGAAGGAGTGAGGAGTCAGGTGGCGGAAATAATAGACCTCGAGGAAAGGAAAAGGTCACTGGGGGCGGCCAGGCTCCTCGTGGAGTGGGCCAGGGCCCTCGGCTTTTCCATAGGCCCCCAATGTTCCCTGATGGAGCTTCCCGATAAACTGCTTTGGCTTCTCGCCAAGGCGGACCCTAGGGGACAGAGCGAGCTCGAGGATTTGATAGTGCGAGTGCGAAGGGGGAAAAAGAAGACGAGTGCGGTCCTCGGGCCCAGGGAGAGAATGGAAATCTTGGATGTCACCCTTTTCCTCTTGGATCAGATTCGCTTCGAGTGCATGACGCGACTCGGCTGGATCGAACCCCTGGAGACGAGGCAAATTCCATTGGCAGAAATTCTGTCGAGACCCGTTGAGAGGCTAAAGGAACTCAAACAGACACCCAAACTCAGGCAAGACAACCCAAGTTTTCACAGATTCCAGGCCTTGCCCCTTCTCGAGAAAGAGACATTCATAAGAAAACAGATCCCTCAGGCCCTGGAGATCTTCAGAAGGAGAATCCAGGAAAGAGACTGACAGAGCTCGAAGCTCCCATCCCTTGACAGGTGAGTTGGCGATACTTAGAAGTTTTTTGTGGGCTCGACTCTCCCCGGAGCGGGCCAAATTGCTTAGAACGGGAGGAGCCGACCATGCCTGTGTACGAGTATCGCTGCAAGGAGTGCAACAAGGAGTTCACGGTGACCATGTCCATCTCCGAGAAGGAGAGCAAGAAGGTGACCTGTCCCTCTTGCCAAAAGGAGGACTCCGTAGAACAGCTCATAACACCGTTTATGACCAAGACCTCGAGAAAGAGTTGACAGTGGTTTGAGGGGCCTTGAGGGGAAAGGCCCCTGAAGATCCAAGGCGAAAAGGGGAGGCTCTCTCTGTTTTGATGCTTGCCAAAGGAAAAGCCCTCTGAGAGCCCAAAAGGGAGATAGGAGAGGGCCGAGGAGATTCCTTCCCAAGATTGAAAAGCCCTCTCATGGTTTGCCTCGGGAGAGAGTGCCCGAGGCTTTTTTTACCAGCCCTTGGAGCACAAATCGCTACCTTGGGGAATCGAATTCGAGAGATTCACTCACCACGATAGAAGGGGCCTCTCTCCCTTTGAAGAGAAGCTCTCTCAAAACCTTCTAGCTGCGAGACTAGCTCGACTTTGGCGGGTTCATTTGGGTTTGGAAGGAAAGAGCCCGTATGACGAGAGGCTTCCCAAAGGATCCACCCCACGAAATCTTCCATTGCAAATGGGTTTCATGCCAGATCTGGGCCTCCCAATGAGGAAAAAAGCCTAAAGAAGGTTTTCTCGGATTCGGACTTTCGAGCTCGCAATTGGTGGCCCGCCCCTTGGGTTCGTTGTGCCGAGATGAAGGGCTGTGGTATATTCGTGATTCGAGGAAGTCCAGTGGAACCGACTATTGGAAGAGCTCACCCATTGCTAGAAGGACCCGAGGAGGCCTTGGGTGAGATGTTGGAAAGCCCGATCCCTGGGCTTTTCTCTTGGCCCGCACCGAGGCTTGAGGCCAGCGCTCGGGAATGATTGGTTCCACTGAGATGGCCTGAGACGAAAAAAGGTCCGATGTTCAGGGGGAGAAGAGAATGGCTTCGAAGAGGCTTTGGGTGTGGCTTTGGTGTGGGATCCTTCTTATGGCCTCTGGGTGTACTCCCTATCACGGAGCTCCTCCCGGAAGCTTGATGCCTGTTCTGGATGAGGAGTCCAGAGCGAGATCGGAGGCTTCGTACCATTTGCTTTTGAGCAATCTCTTGGCACAGAAGGGCAAGAGGGCCGAGGCCTTGGAAGAGACGCGCAGGGCTGTTGCAGCGGATCCCCGCTCGGCATACTTGAGAAAGCTTTTGGCTCACAGACTTGCGGAGAGCAAGCTTTTCGAAGAGGCCCTCGAGCACGCCCGGGAGGCCGTGTCCCTTGCTCCAGGGGATGTCAATGCCCTTCTCCTTTTGGCCCAGCTCTTGTCCGCTTCGGGAAAATGGGAGGAGGCCGTTGGAGTCTATAGGGAGATGGTGGAGACGGATCCCTCCAATCTGGAGGTCTGCTTGAGGCTCGTCAACCTCCTGAGGGAAAAGGGAAGGTATGAGGAGGCCAAGGAGATCCTGGAAAAATTCGAGGCTTCCAAGCCCGATGAGCCTTTGGGACCCTATTACTTGGCCAAGCTTCACCTGGAGATGAAGGAGGGGGATAAGGCCAAGTCTTATTTGAGAAAGGCCATGGAGAAGAGGCCAGGGTTTGTGCCAGCTTATTTGGACCTCGCCTCCATTTTGGAGGCTGAGAAAAGGACCGATGAGGCCATAGAGGTCTATAGGGACCTCCTAGTTGTGGATCCGAGCAACCAGCAGGCCATGGCCAAGTTGGGTCAATTGCTCGTGATGCAGGATCGCTTCGAGGAAGCAGTGGAGTTTTTCGAGAGGCTCAAAGCCCTTCATCCCAGAAACGGAGAGATCAGGCTCAAAGTGGGCCTCCTCTATCTGGAGCTCAAGAGATATCCGCAGGCCATTTCGGAGTTCAGGACAGCCTTGGCCCAAGGAGTCAGAGTAGACCAGAGCAGATTCTATCTCGGGGTGGCCTTGGAGGAGAGCGGCGAAGACGAGGCCGCTATGGAGGAATTCAGGAAGGTATCGAAAGACTCGGATCTCTATGACGAGGCCGTAGTGCACATGGGGAGGATCCTGGAGAAGCGAGGGGATCTGGAAGGCGCTTTGGCCCAGGCAAAAAGGGCATATGAAGAGGTGTCTCCCAAGGATGATTTCCTCCTGAGGTACCTGGTGCGCCTTTACGCGAAGCTCAAGAGACACTCGGAGGCCATTGAACTGGCCAAGAAGGCCCTCGAAGGCGACCCCACCAATGCTCGCCTCCATTTCGCCCTCGGTGTAGCGTATGACAAGGCCGGCGACCCGTGGGGAGCCATAAGGGAGATGGAAGAGGTGGTGAGGCTCGAACCCGATAATGCGGACGCTTTGAATTACCTGGGCTACACCCTAGCTGTGCTTGGGGTGAGGCTCGAAGAGGCCGAGAATTTCATCAGGAGAGCCCTGGAGATAAAACCGGGCGATGGGTACATAATCGATAGCCTCGGTTGGGTTTTCTTCAAGCAAGGAAGAATGGACGAGGCCTTGCGGGAACTGGAGAGGGCAGCTCAACTTGTGCCCACCGATCCCATAATACTCGAACACCTGGGAGACGTCCTTTCCATCAAGGGGGACAAGAAAAGAGCGCGGGACCTTTACGAAAAGGCCCTTCAACTGGAGTCAGAGGAAAGAACAGATGCCCAGAAAAGGGAGCTCGAGGAAAAATACAGGAAGCTCGTGGAGGAGCTCAGGTAAAGGGGGAATTTGGGTACGGACAATAGGGTTTCTGGCCTCGCTCTTGATGGCCTGGGGATGTGCCCCTGCAATACTGCCCCAAGCGAAGCCCGTCCCGGATCCCAATGAACTCTTGCAAAGACTGAGGGAAAGGGACTCCCTCATAACCACACTGGAGGCGACGGGGAGCCTCAAGTGGCAGCGGGAGGGGGAAAAAGGCTCTGTGGAACATGTCCTTCTCCTGAGAAGACCCTCGGCCATGAGGTTGGATGCCCTTTCTCCCATGGGACCATCGGCAGTGAGTGTCTCCATAAAGGGAGGCAAAGCGGAGATATATGTGCCATCTGAAGGGAAGGTCTTGAGGGGACAGGTCTCGACCTCTCTGATGGAGAGGATGTTCTCCCTCCCTTTGGAAGTCGAAGAGACTCTCGGCGTGCTTTGCGGCATCCCTCCCTTGTGTGTTCCCTCCAGTGCCCAGAGCAGGACAGAGGGAAGGGCCTGGGTCCTGGATCTCGAATGCGACGACTCTCGCACCCACAAGCAGATATCCCTGGATCCAGAGAAGGGCGATCCTCTGAGCATGGTCATCCTCTCAAGGAAGGGGCAAGTGCTACTAACGGTCTCTTGGGATGGTTACAGAAATGTGGGAGAGATGAGGATCCCAACTCAGATAAGGGCAGAGATCCCCTCCAGATCCAGCCGGTTGGAACTGAGGATCAAGGAGGTGGACATAAATATCCCCATGCCGGAAGAGAAATTCCATATCATCGTCCCCCAAGGCACATCAGTCGAACCCCTCTCTTAGATGGGATCATTCGGCCGACTCTACGGGTCTTGAGGCTCAAGCCCACAAGCCCGGGGGCCAGACATGGGAATATCCCCAAAAGGACCTCGCCGTATAGTAAGACCACACAATTCCGGGTTTTTTTGGCATAGCCCCTTCTTTCCGGACCTCTCGCGGAGATGGTTTGAATTACTCCGTGAGCTCGAAAATACGGCTTCAAAGGACAAGCTCCGCCCATCCACTCTTTAGTCGCGCACAATTGCCCGAAGATTCTGTCATCCCAACGGCTTAGGTGAAGGGCCTAAGGCGTGGCCGAGATTCCATATGAGGGAGAAAGGGGCCTTCCTTTGTAGGCTCGGGGGGAGCGTCCCTTGGACCACAGGGACCGATCAAGAGGGGTCGAGGGATGGGTCAGGGCTCTCACATCTTTTCCTTGACACTAGGGGATTTGCGAATTAAAGTTAGGTTAGTCGAACTTTGTTCTATGGAGCTAACTTGCCGTGGAAAATACCGGGCTCACTCCAGCCATGGAGGATTATTTGGAAGCTCTCTTGCGCCTCGAGAAAGAGAGGGGATCTGTGCGGGTCAAGGAGCTTGCAAAGCACTTGGGCCTCACCAATGCGACGGTATCCACTTGCATCCCCAAACTCAACAAGTTGGGCCTCGTGGAGTCCGAGCGTTATGGCCCCATAAGATTGACCCCTCTGGGGAGGGAGATCGCGGGGAGGGTCCTGAGAAGGGAGGAGCTGCTGGTGGCCTTTTTCCAGGAGGTTCTGGGACTGTCCGAGGAGATGGCAAGGAGGGAAGCTTGTCTTGTGGAACACTCTCTGAGGGGAGAAACCCTCCTCAGGCTTGAGGCCTTTTTGGAGTTCTTGAGGGATAATTCACCAGTTCTCAAGAGATGGATGGAGTCTAGACGAGCCAAATTCTCCTCCCAAGACAGGACGGCGAAAGATGCATAGGGCCATTCCAAAAGGAGATGGTTTCCCCGAGCCCATCCCCAGGATTCTCTTGGTAGGGAATCCCAACGTGGGCAAGAGCGTGATTTTTTCAGCTCTTACCGGAAAATACGTGACTGTGTCCAACTATCCAGGGACAACCGTGGAGGTGAGCCGTGGCAATGCGAGGCTCCTCGGCCGGAGATGGCAAGTTGTGGATACTCCCGGGGTAAATAACCTCGTTCCCCACTCTGAGGACGAGAGGGTGACCAGGGATCTCCTCATGGAGGAGGAAGGGGGTAGGGTAATTCAGGTAGCGGATGCCAAGAACCTGAGAAGGGCCCTCATGATAACGCTGGAGCTCTGTGAGATGGGCCTCCCCCACATGTTGGTCCTCAACATGGAAGACGAGGCCAGAAACGCCGGGATCAGGATCGACACGAAGCTCCTCTCGGAGATCCTAGGCGTTCCGGTTGTCACAACGGTGGCGACGAGAAAAAAGGGCATAGACAAGGTGATCCAGGAGTTGGATAACATGAGGCCGGGGATCGACTCCACCCGCTTTTCCAGGGACATAGAGGATGCCATATCCACCATGGAGGAACTCCTTCCGCAGGGCCCCCTGAGAAAGAGGGCCTTGGCAGTGATGCTCCTGAGCGGGGATGAGAGCCTCTCGGGATGGCTCAACTCCAGAGTCGCGGAAGAGAAGGTGGAGAAAATAGGGGCCATCTGCAGAAACCTGCAGAAGGCTTACGGAGAACCATTGGCCTACGTCATCAACAGGCAGAGGCTTGCCAGGGTGGATGAGATAGTTGAGGAGGTGCTCGAGAAAGAACCTCCCCCTCCCGGCAAGCTCTCGGAGCACCTCGGGGACATCTGCATGCATCCTGTTTGGGGTTTGCCGATCTTGGCCATGGTCCTTTTGGCCCTTTACTTCCTTGTGGGCTATGTGGGGGCCGGGATTCTTGTTGACCTAATGGAGGAAGAGGTCTTTGAGAAGGTCATTGTGCCCTTGGCGCACTACATGGTTTCCTGGATCCCTGTGGAGCTCTTCAGGGATGCCCTAGTGGGCCAATATGGGATGGTGAGCATGGGCCTCACCTATGCCTTCGCCATAGTCTTGCCCATCGTCGGGACTTTTTTCCTGGCATTTGGGGTCTTGGAGGATTCGGGATACATGCCTCGGCTTGCAGTCCTCGCCAACAGAACATTCAGGGTGGTCGGGCTCAGTGGAAAGGCGGTCCTGCCCATGCTCCTGGGACTGGGATGCGACACCATGGCCACCCTCACAGCCAGAATTCTGGATACGAGGAGGGAGAGGATCCTGGTGACCTTGCTTCTGGCCCTTGGAGTTCCATGCTCCGCGCAGCTCGGGGTAATACTTGGCATGCTGGGAGGTCTATCCCACAAGGCGGTGCTCTTGTGGGCCGGGGTCGTGCTCGGGACAATGGTCTTCGTGGGCTATGGGGCCTCGAAGGTCCTCCCAGGGGAGGAGGGAGCCTTTGTGTTGGAGATTCCTCCCATGAGGGTGCCCCAGCTCAAGAATATCCTGATGAAGACCCTGGCCAGGGTGGAATGGTACTTGAGGGAGGCGGTCCCCCTTTTCATCTTGGCCACATTCATCCTGTTTTTGCTTGACAAGCTGGAGCTCCTTTCCCTCATCCAAAGGCTGGGTCGCCCCGTTGTGGTATCCTGGCTGGGGCTCCCTGAGAGGGCAACGGAGGCGTTCCTAGTGGGATTTCTGAGGAGAGACTATGGGGCAGCGGGCCTTTACAGTCTGGCTAGGGATGGCCTCATGGATTCCCATCAGATCCTGGTGAGCCTTGTCACCATAACCCTCTTCGTTCCATGTGTGGCGAACCTCCTCATCATAGCCAAGGAGAGGGGATGGAGGACAGCTCTCGTTATGCTGGGGGTGATATTCCCAGTGGCCTTCGCAGTGGGAGGCATACTGGCGGCTTTGCTCCGACATACGGGGTGGAGACTATGACGGATGAGATTCAATGCCCCCTGTGTGGTTTCAGATTCTCGGCAAAGGAGGCCAAGGCCTGCTCTGGATGTCCACTGGGCAGGGGAAAGTGCCAGAAGGTCATCTGCTGTCCCCACTGCGGTTACGGATTCGTGGAGGAATCCTCTCTGGTGGAATTGATGAAGAGGATCTGGAACAGATTTCACCACAAGGCCTGAGGAGCACGATCCCGAGGGGGCTGCCACTCCAGGCCAAGACCATTGGGAAACAGGTGGTCGGAGGACATGAGATACAGACACAGGCACAGACACGGGAGAAAAGACGGCCCTGGTTCTCTGCTCTCCATGGAAGAGGAACAGAGACTGGAGGAGTATCTCGAGACCCTTTGGACTCTCATGGAAGAGGGAAAGGACCGGGTGGAAAAGGTCAAAGAGGCCCTAGGGGAGAGCGAGGCATCCCACCTCCTTCTCTCCCTCATGGAGAACAACTGGATAAGGATAGAAGGAGAGCGCCTCAGGTTCGAACCGGAGGGGGAGAAACTAGCCTCCCAGATAGTGAGGCGCCACAGGTTGGCCGAGAGGCTCCTTCACGACGTACTGGATATGGGCCCTGAGCAAGTGGAGGACGACGCCTGTCGTTTCGAGCACATTCTGAGTTCCGATGCCACAGAGAGCATATGCACATTCTTGGGTCATCCCCAGACCTGTCCCCATGGAAAGCCCATACCCCCTGGGCCGTGTTGCCAGAAATTCACGAAGGAGGTGGTCCCCCTCGTGAGGCCCCTTTCGGACTTGCCCGTGGGGCAGGCGGGGACCATAACCTTCATCACACCGAAATACCGCTCCAGGCTCCACCAGTTGAGCTCTCTAGGGGTCATACCGGGAACCTCTGTGAGACTCAAACAGCGCCACCCCAGTTATGTGATCCAGGTTGGCGAGACCACCATAGCCCTGGATGCGGACCTGGCGAGGAATATCTTCGTGCGGGCTTCTGGATAAAGGGACTCGAGGCCCTTCCCCATATTTGGATCTCAGGGGATGTTCTTGAGCCTCATCTCAGCCATTCTGGCCTGTTCACTGTCCGGATAGTCCTTGGTCACCTTGGAATAGAGATACCTGGCGCTTTCCAGATCGCCCAGTTTCTCGAACGCCATGCCCTGTTTGAAGAGGGCTGCTGGAACCTTAGGAGACTTGGGATACTGGGATATGACCTTCTCGTACTCCAGAATCGCCTGCTTGAAATTCCCTTCCCTGAAGTAACATTCACCTATCCAGAACTGAGCGTTGTCAGCGAGATTCGACTGGGGAAACTTGCTCAGGATGGCCTGAAAGCCCTCCCTTGCCTTGATATTGTCCCCTTCCTCGAATCTCATCATCGCGACCTTGTACAGGTCCTCGGCCTTTTCCGGCGTGGCCGGGGCTGGAGAAGGGGGAGGTGGTGGCGCCATTGGAGGGGCGGTTGCGGCCGGGACAGTGGCACCCAGCTGCTCCAGAGCCCTTTTGAGGGCATCGAGCTCTTGCCTCATCTGCGCTTGGCTCTTTCGCAGGTCCTCCCCAGGACCCCCCTTCTGGGCGAGGCTCTCGAGCTGTCCCCTCAGCGCTGCGACCTCCCTCTGGAGGGCGCTCACCTCCGCCCCTTGATCAGCAACCTGTTTCGCTATTCTCGAGCGCTCCGATTGCTGATCCTCGAACCTTCTCTTGAGATCCCTCAGGACCTGATCCTGCTGGGCCAGCTCCCTCCTCACCTCTGCCTGAAAAGCCCTGAAGTCCCCCTCCGTGGCACATCCCCAGAGGGACAAGGCCCCCAGACCCACCAGACCACAGATAGTGACGATCTTCATCTGTCCTCTCCCGCTGATCCCGGACCATCCGCCTAGACAGGATCAGCCCCTCACCTGGAGACGATCACAAAGTGGGCCCTCCTGTTTTTGGCCCATGCCTCCTCGTTGTGACGGGGATCCAGTGGTCTCTCCTTCCCGTAAGAGATGGTGGAGATCCTGTCCTCTGAGATGCCAAGCTGAACAAGATATTGCTTGGCAGCATTTGCCCTTCTCTCTCCCAGGGCCAAGTTGTACTCGGCGGTTCCCCTCTCGTCGCAGTGACCCTCTATGAGGATCTTCACAGTGGGATATTGTTTGAGAAAATAGGCCTTTCTCGCCAGGATCTCCCTCGCCGTGGGAGTCAGATCGTACTTGTCGAAATCGAAGTGTATATCCTCGTTGGTGAAGGCTGCCTCGGCCTCTCTCCTCTTTCTCTCCTCTGCAGTGAGCGTCTCCTCGAGGGGCCTTCCTCCCGGCCCAAGTCCTGCACCGGGCCTATCCGCTGGCCTCACCTCAGCAGGCGAGACCGCAGTCTCCTCCCCTTGGACGGCCTTCTTGGCACAGCCCGAACCCATAAGAGGAAGCACCACAAGCCCCAAGAACAAAATGAACCTCAAACTCCCTTTTCCCATCATCTCCTCTACCTCCTGCGAGTCAGATCCTCATGGGATCCGACCATGTATTGTCCTTTTCCTGAAGCCCTCGTGTCAAGGACCCTGCCCAGGATCACTTCTCCGTCATCCAGGGAGACCAAGAAGGAAGGCTTTGCTCCCCCGGCATCCTCGTTATCTGGACTGGGTTCTGACCATTGAACAGCATTATGAAAATCTGAGAGCCCCCGGCTCTTGTGGAGCTGAAGGCCAGGTAGCGGCCATCCGGTGACCAGCTCGGGGAATTGTCGTTGCCAGGACCGTCTGTGAGCTGAACCAGGTCCCTTCCATCGGGCCTTATACTGCAGATCTTGTGGGCCCCATTGAGGAGAGCCGAGAAAGCTATCCTGTCACCCCTTGGCGACCAAGCAGGCTCGGTGTTGTACCTGCCCTCGAAGGTGAGCCTTCTCACCTGCCCGCTCGCAACATCCAGGATGAAGATCTGGGGGCCCCCTGCCCTGTCCGATACGAATGCCACTGACCTACCATCTGGAGACCAGCTCGGGGAGACATCTATTCCCGGATGTTGAGTGAGCCTCTGGAGGATGTTTCCGGATGTGTCCAAGAGATACAGTTCGGGGTTCCCCTGGATACTCAAAGTGGTGCATATCCTCTTCCCATCAGGAGACCAAGCCCCAGGGCCGTTCATGTTCTCCCTTGCCGATATGACCCTTCGCCTCATTCCATTGAGCTCCAAGGAGAACAGATGGGCACCGGCTCCTACGTAAGAAATGAAGGCTATCTCCCTGCCATCCGGAGACCACTTGGGAGAGAGGACCAGGTTCTTGTCCTGGGTCAGTTGCCTGGGGTTTTCTCCGTCAGCATCCATCACGTAAAGCTCCTTAGCCCCACTCCTGCTGGATATGAAGGCGATCTTGGTCTGGAAGATTCCAGGCTCACCCGTGTAATACTTGATTATCTCGTCCACGAACTTGTGGACCATCAAGGCGAGATCATTGGCACTGCCCCTGTATACCTTCCCGAAGACCATCCTCCTCTGGGGCAGATCGTAAAGCCGCGCCTCCCACCTAAGACCTCCCCCTTCCAATTCCACTTTTCCACCCACCACTATGTCAGCACCTAGTAGCTTGATGGCATCGAAGTCCACGTCTTTGGGCTCGAATCCCTGCCTGAAGGGATCGGAGAGGGCCTTGGAGGGATCCAGCACCTCGAAGAATCCTGAGATCCTCAAATCCTGAGTGAGGATCCGCATGGCTTCTTGGGAGCCTTGGGTCGCATCCGAGCCCTGTGCCTTGAAGGGGAAAACGCATATGGGAAATCTGGGAATCGCAGGACCGAATATGTCCACAACGACCTGGGCTTCTGCCACGAACCCAGTGGACAGGATCAAAGTTAATCCCACTGCAAAAGAGGTCCACCTAGATCTACGTCTCACATCAATCCTCCCCCGGGAGATGTCATCAGCTCTTTCCAGGCCCTGAGGGCCAGAAACGCAGGATGAGGGGCCTTTCTGCCAGTGTAGGAGGAGGTGGTGGGAGGACGACCTTGTTCAAGGCACTGACTATGGAAGAGTCCACATGGCTCTTTCCCGATCCCTTGAGGAACGTGAGCTCCCGTATTTTCCCATCGCGGGATATCTGGATTCTCACCTCCCCCAGAACCCCCCCTTCTCCCGCTGGCACATAAGCCCGCCAGCTCTCCTCTATCCTTTCCTGGAGCATTTGCAAATACCTGGCCTCTTCCGGGCTGAGAGTGCCTCCTCCACCGCCTCCTTGCTGAGTCGCTGCCACCTTTGGGCCTGAGCCAGAAGGGGAAACGCCTTGAGTGCCACCTTCACCCTTCTTCTGGGTCCCCTTTTCCTCTGGAATGGGGGTGGGTTGGGATCTCTCCGGAGTTTTCATCTCCGTGGGCTGGATGCTGACGGCCTTTCTCTCGGCCTGGGGTACCGGGATGGGAACCTTCTTGGAAGAGGCCTTGGGAGCCTCCTCCTGGACCTTGACCCCTGATGGGGCTTCGGAGGACCTTACCCCTTTGCTCGAGCTCTCGGTGAGAGCAGGCCCTGGCACAGAGCCAACCAACCGCACCGAGATGGCATTCAACTCAAGAGATCTCCTGGGGAGATACTTCTCCAGTCCTGCAACCAGGGCAATGCCCACTGCATGAATGGCCAAGGAGATGAGGACCATCCAGTGCCAAGATGGATGGCCTCCTCTCTCCCTTTCCCCCCAGGATCCCGCCCCAGTCAATGCCTTTTCACCTCCAGGGGTTCAGTCACCATCCCCAACTTCTCCACACCAGCCTCCCTCAAGGTGGCCATCAAGGCCATGACCTCTCCGTACGGGAGGGCCTGGTCGGCCCGCAAGAAGACTTCCCTGTTGACCCTCCTTTCCAGGATTGCCTTCATCCTCTCTTTCAACTGATCCGGTGGCACCTCGTACTTGTCCACGAATATCTTCTTCTCCTTGGTGAGGGTCACGACCACCCTTTCCTCCTCGGTGGGCATTGGCTTGGTCGTGGTCTTGGGAAGATCCACGTCGACCCCGGTCTGCAACATGGGGGCAGTTATCATGAATATTATCAAGAGGACCAGGACTACATCCACCAGGGGCACGACGTTTATCTCCGACATCATGGTGCCGATTCGCTGTGTTGGAGCAGGCATGTGGTTTCCTCCTCACCCCTTGAGGGATTGACGCCTCGCCTCCTCGCCCACTGATCCCCCAGAAGAACGGGTAACGGACGGTCTCAGCTGTCTCTGTACGAGGTTCAGGAACTCAGTGATGAACTGATCCATCTCAGAGGCGATCCCCCTGATCCTCTGGACGAAGTAGTTGTACGCTACCACTGCCGGTATTGCCGCTGCAAGGCCGGCTGCTGTCGCAACCAGTGCTTCTGATATCCCAGGAGCCACTGTTGCCAGGGAAGCGGACCCCCTCATACCTATCTCGTGAAAGGAGCGGATTATCCCCAGGACCGTCCCGAAAAGGCCCACAAATGGGGCTGTGCTTCCCGTTGTGGCCAGAAAACCCAGGGCCCTCTCGTACCTGTGCACCTGAAAGGCCCCTTCCTGCCTCACTGCCCTCTCCACGCTCTCCAGGCCCGTCCACTCCACAGCCAGCCTAGCCGGCTCCCTCACCCCCTGCTCCTGGGCCCTCGCGCCTTGGGGAGAGGCGGATATTCTCAAAAGTTCCCTATACCCCTTGAGGAATATGGCGGCGAAGGGATTGGAATGCAACTCCTGGGCCTCTATGTCCTTGTAAATGGCCGAGAAGGTGGGCTGTTGCTCATAGGACCTGAAGAAGGCCTCTGTCTCCCTCTTGGTCTTCCTGAGAAGCATTATTTTGGATGCTATGACCGCCCAGGACACAACCGAGAAGCCCAAGAGAATTAGCAATACCATCCAGACTTCCGTTCCCGAATCCCTTATGAGATCCACCAGGCTCCATCGCCCCGTTGCACCTGGGGCGGCCACAACCAAGTACCACCAAGGAAAATGGCTCATCGTCTCCCCCCGTCCTTCAAGAGGATTTCTCCTTAATGGGCCTCCAGCCTTCGGCCACAATGCGCCATTGGCCTTCCTCTTTGACTATCACCAACTCCTTGATACCATAGTCCGAGTGTTTGTCAGCGCTATATCTCTGGACAAATGAGACCTGAACCTTCTCCCCCACCTTCCTGGACTGGACGGACTCTATCACCACCTTTATGGTGCCAGTCTTCTTGAAGGTATTGGCCTTGTAGTTCCTCCAACCATTCCAGTCCATGGAGCCGGATTTGAACTTCTTGGAGTAAAAGGACATGTAGGATTCTATGTCCTTGGACTCCCAGGCCCTCCTCCACTTCTCCAGGAACCTCTCCAGGGGCTCAGGCTCTTGAGCTTTGGTCTCTTTCTTGGCCTCCCCCCCCTTGACCTGGGATGAGGAGGACTCCTGGCCTCTTGGAGCCTTTGCCGCTATCCTAGCTGCCTCTTCCTCGGCTGCAACCGCCTTTGTGGAAATGGCAAGGGCCTGGGGCCTCGGAGTCTCCGGGGACGGGGTCGAGGGGGTCTCGCCTTTTTCATGTACCTGGGGTTCCGGACCCTTGTCCTCATGGGTCTTTCCCTTTGGCTTATCGGCCTTGGCTTGCCCCTTGGAGGCCTTCGATTCAGCCTCGGTTGGCGCGAAAGATGCGATCATCTTCCGCCTCTCGGGAGAGGATGCCTCGGCTTTCTGCCCGGATTCGTCCTCTTTCCTCTGAGGCTTGGGATGCAAGACCGCGGACACCCTCTTATCAGGTGTCCCGACAACGGTCATCTTCTCCTGGTCCAATTGCACCGTCACCTTCTGCCCGTCAATCCAGTCCTTGCCCTGCCAGATCTTGGGATTGCCATGGAGCTCGATTGTCCTCGTGACATTGTCGAACTCTGCCCTGTCGCAAGTTGCCACCCTGTCATTCTGGGTTATTCTCACGTTCTCCAAGGCCACAACCTTCTTTATGCCACCGCCTTCCTTCTGGGGAGCCATGTCCGCAATTATCTTCTTGGCATAGAGGAAAGTCTCCTCCTGTTGAACAACAACATTTCCCTCGAATATCACCCTGTTCTCCTTCTGAAAGGCATCCATTCTGTCGGCAGTTATGTTGATGGGCTTATCGCTTCTCAGCTCTCCGAATCCCACTGCCTCCCCTTTTGCCGACCCTGAACTTGTATCCTTTGTCTTTTTCTCACCACCAACCGAAGGAGATTCCTCTGGGGCAGCCGGAGCCAGTCCAACCTCCATCTTCACAGGTTCACTTCCCTTGGATGGCTCTGGGGTGGAAGCCCTATCCGGTTCCGGTTTCCTCCCCGAATCCTGAATCTGGGATGGGTCTCCCTTGTCCTTCAGGGCGTCTTCGGACCTTTCGAACTCCTCCCTTTTTTCCTCCCTAACCATGTTGGGCCCCTGGGGCCATTGGGGGGCCGAGGAAGAGACTTGAGCTATTGGCCCTGTCTGGAGCTCGACCTCTTTTCTCGGCTCCTCTGCTCTGGGCGCTTCAGGTCTTATCTTGGCAGGCTCGGATGGCGCTTCCTTTTCTCCCAAAAAGATGGGAGCTGAGGCCTCCATCTGCCTTTTGGGCTCTTCCTGGGCCCTGGACGGAAAAGAAGGGGTCGCTTCCCTGGGCAAGTCACCCGATGAGGCCACATGAGCCAGTTCTCCCTCGAGGAGCTTCTGGGCCTTGGAAGCATACTTACCTTTCGGGTATTGCTGCAATAGGACTTTCAGGGTCTTGGCTGCCTTCTCAGGTTGTTTTGTCTCCTGGTATGCCTCGGCCAATCTGAAGAGAACCTCCTCGGCAAGGGGCACTGTGGGATACTTGGCTATTGCGGCCTCGTACCTCTGGATGGCAGCCCCATATTTGCCCATCTTGTAGTAGAAATCCCCAACATAGACTTCGTGATCCGATAGCTTCTTCAGGCACTCCTGGGCCTTTTCGTGGGCATCGTAAGCATAAGGTGTGTGGGAGAAGTGGGTGAGAAGGTACTGAAATTCCGTGAGGGCCTTCTCCGTCTCCGTCTGATCCCTGTCCACACTCAGGCTCTTGTTATAGTGGCACATGCCCAGCATATATATGACGTATGGGATGTAAGGACTTGCGGGATGTGTCTTCCTGACCTCCTCGTAGGCCTCTATGGCCTCGGTGTACTCCTTGTTGGCATAATGGGCATCGGCTATCTTTAGGTCTGCCATGACCGCTGCGGCCTCAGATGGAAAGTCGTATTTGAGCTTGTAAAAGTTCTCGAGTGCCTGCTTGTAGTTCTTCTGCTCGAGCTGCGAGGTCCCCTGCTTGTAGAGCTCCTCTGCTGTCTTGCCCTTGGGAGGTTGGATGGGTTTATCCATGGAGCACGAGGCCAGAGCCAATCCCATTGAGATCGCAAGACCAAATCGCGCGATCGATGTCCATTTCATGGTGTCATCCCAGCCCAAGAGGGAATCCCCTCTCCGTATCCTCGATAAATTCCTAGCATAGATGAAACCTTTGTGTCTGTCAAATTTGGCCTCTCAACTTCAAGTTTTCCCTTAAGTTTGTCGAGCCATCGAACCTCTTCTCGGATTGGGGGAGAGATCTCCCCGGCTCTTCCCAACCCTCTTCTGCCCCACCCCGAGACCCCTTCTTTCCTCTCCTGTAATTGACAGAGATCTCGGGAAGAGCGCTTACATCCATCTATGTGGAAGGCTCGACAGGCCCTATTCGTACCCTTTTTGTCGCGGGATTCCCAATAGTTTCGTTGATTTTGGGCTTTGCAAGAGTTATACTTCCTTGCCCGATTCTGGGAAGAGGGCAAACAGTCATGTCTCAACCCAAAGAATGGACTTTCGTACAGGAGCTCATAAGGCTTCTCACTGTGGCCGGCAGGCATCTCGCCATGTACTCCCATGGCCATCCAGCATTCCAGAGGATACTCGAGCAGCTCACCAATGTGGCCCAGGAAGCCCTCGAATCCAGGGCCCAGATCTCCATCCAGATTGCCAGGGAGCACGTGCTCGTGGAGGGGAGACCTCTTCCCCAAAGCCCCTTCCTCTCCGCCTTTGCCTCCGAGCTCATGAGAAAGGGCATCCAAGGTATCACCCTCACCAGGGGGGTCAGCAATCAGGAGCTCCTGGTGCTGGTTGAGCTCCTCGGCGAGCGTCGAACGCATCCCTTGGACCAGCGAAGCCTGGAAAAGGAACTCTCTTCCAAAGGGGTGACGAGGATCTTCGTCCACGCCATAAGCCCCACGCCAATGGACCACACATCCATAGGCCAGGCGCTCATCAGGAGGTTCCTTCGCGAGGGATCCGTCCCCCAAGGTTACAGGGATGCGCTGGCCGAGTACCTTCTTTCCAGTCCGAGGGCCTTCAGCGAGATCATCTCCGGTGAGGGAATGACCGAGGAGGAGCTCCGAGAGAGGGCCACCTTGGCTTCCCGAAGGCTCCTCACCCTCATGGAGGATCTCCTTTCCGAAAGGCCAGAGGCATGGGAGCAGTTCAAGGAGAGGCTCGCCCAGGTGATTGTGGGGATGGAGGTGGACCAGAGAATCTCCTTGTTTCGAGAGGCCCGCAATGAAGAGGGCCAACTCCCCTCTTGGCTGAGGGAGCTCGTGCCAATGCTCCCCCCGAATGTTGTGGCCGAGATACTGGCCCATGGCATGGCGACCATTCAGGACCCGAGGGAGAGGACAGGCCTCGTTCGCTCCTTGGTCCAGGAGAAGTCCATGCTGGAACAACTTATGCCTGAGCTGAGAAGCAAGCTCAGAGACTACGGCATATCCCCCGAAGAATTCATGAGATACTTGGAAGAGGAACCCCTGTCCCTCGATGACAAGCTCCTCGTCTTTCTCAAAGGCGGTCCCCTCACCCAGCAGGCTGTCGCGGCGGCCCCTCAACTGGCCAAGGAACTCCTGGATGAAGGCAGAGGCCAGGATGCCATCAAGGTCATGCGCAGATTTCTCGCTGGCCTCAACCACACTGAATGGAGCGTGAGGAAGGCCACGGCCGAGAACCTTCCCCAACTTCTCGAGATCGCAAGATGCATGCAAGGAGGAGGCAGGGTGGCTCAAGCTCTCACCAAGTTCGCCCTCACCAAGGCCATGGAGGAGCCCGACAGAGAGGTATTCCGTTCCCTTCTCGAGGTGCTCGAGAACGAGGCTCTCAGGCTCGTGGAAACAGGGAGCAAGGGCGATGGAGTCAAGATCCTCGAGACCCTGTTTCCCTCGGCCATGAGGCAGAGCCTCGAGGCGGGTTACCTGGCGGACAGAAACGAGAGGATCAGGAGGAAGCTCATGTCCGCTTCTGTGCTGGAGGAAGCCCTCTCCCTCATGAGGGGAGGGACCGAAGGGGACATGGAGAGGGCCCTCAGGATCGTGAAGATGATGGGAAAGGAAGCAGCTTCCAGGATAATAGAGCTCCTGGGAGAAGAGGCCCAGGTCAGCGCTAGAGTCAGGCTCCTCAGGGCCCTCAAGGAGCTGGGTGAGGAGGCCATAGAACCCATGAGGAAGGCCCTCTTGGATCCCAGGTGGTACTTGGTGAGGAATGTGGTGAGGGTTCTCGCGGAGCTCAGGGATCCCAGGGCCTTGGCTCCTCTTTTGGGCCTCATGGACCATCCAGACCCGAGGGTCAGGAAGGAGGCTGTGAGGGCCCTGGGCAATTTCCCTTCCTTCAAGGGAGACGAGGCTCTGGCAAAGGCCTTGGAGGATCCCGATCCAGCGGTTGTGGGGGCTGCCATAGATGCTATCAAGGGCTCTGGCCGAGAGGAAATGGCCCAGAACCTCAGGCCCCTCGTCACCAGGTCCGCAAGTAGGAGCGTGCCCGATGTCGTCCGCATCAAGGCGATGAGGGCAGTTGCGGAACTCGGGGGAGAAGGAGAGATAGGCGCATTGGAAGATGTCCTCACAAGAAAGCGGTTTTTCAAGATGGTGGAGCCCGAGGAGATGAGACTCGAGGCAGTGGCGGCCCTGGCAAAGATTCTCGAGAGGACTCAGGCGGGGAAGGCTGAGGCAGTCCTGAGGAGGGTAGCCCAATCGGACCCGAGCGATTCCGTGAGAAGGGAGGCCAAGGCAGCCCTCGAGAGAAACGTCTCCAGAGGGGGACATTAGCTCCATGGAATAGGGGACGACTCGGACTCTCATCTGGTCCCCTGCCCTACGGCCCTGGAATAAATCTCCCAGAGGCTCTCTTTGGAAAAGCCGTGGTCGAGAAAGTCCCAGGGAAAGATCTCGTCTTTTTCCCTTGTCCTGTAAAGGTAGAACTCGGGATTCAGGTTCAGGTTCCTCATGGCCTCCTTCAAACTCATACCCTCTGCGACCATGGAGAGGGCGAGGCCGATCCTCCTGTCTGCCCTGGCCAAAAGAGCTTGTATGCTGGCCCAGTTGGGGGTCTCATGGACCACGAAGACCTTTCTCTCACCTTTGAGGATCCTCTTTAGTTGCTCCAGCCTTCTCCTTATCTCCCCGAGATCCATGAATGGATGCCACTGAAAAGGGGTCCAGGGCTTCGGCACAAAGGGGCTCACACTCAGGGTTATCCGCTCCAGCCCCTTGCCATGGGTCAAGACCCTAGCCCTGTGCAATGACCTCTTCACCAGTTCGCCGATGGCATCCACATCCTCCCTGGTCTCTGTGGGAAGCCCCACCATGAAATACATCCTTATGGCCTGTATCCCCGCACTGGCCACCTTCTCCACTGCCCTCAACACCTCTTCCTCGGTTATGCCCTTGGCAACCAAGTCCCTGAGCCTCTGGGAGCCAGCTTCGGGGGCGAGGGATACGGTCTTGTGACCGCTTTTGGCAAGAGCATCCAGGAGGAAATCCTCGAGCGCATCTAGCCTGAGGGATGAGACCGAGATCTTTCCACCCATCTCCAGGATTCTGGAGCATATTTCCCTCAGATGGGGATGGTCTCCCACAGAGGCACTCACGAGGCCAACCTTTCCCTGGACTCTAACCCCTTCTTCCAGTGCGGGAAGCAGGCTTTGGAGGCTCCTGTGCCTCGTGGGCCTGAATAGGTGACCAGCAGCGCAAAATCTGCATCTTCTGGGACATCCTCTCCCTATCTCCACGAGAAACATGCCAGAGAATTGAGCTCCCGGGCCCATCACTCTCGTTGTGGGAACGATCTTGTCCAGGTCCTCGACTACCCTCCTTTTCACCCTCGGGGGAACATCCTTCTTGGGGACAAAGGAGCGAACGAGCCCCCTGTGGTCGTATGTGACCCTGTAGAGGCTCGGGACATAGACCCCCTCGATCTTCCGGGCCATCTCTTCGAGACACTCTTCCTTGGTAGCCCTCTTCGCCCTCATTTGCCTGTAGAGCTCCACGAGCTCGGGCAAAAGCTCCTCGGCTTCTCCGACCGCGAAAAGATCTGCAAATCTCGCAAGGGGCTCGGGATTCATGGAGGTGGTGATACCTCCCACCCATACCATGGGATGGGGGGGCCTGCGCTTTCGTGACTCTAGGGGAACTCCCGAGGCCTTCAGGATCTTGGGAAGATTGAGAAAATCGTTCTCGAAGGGTATGGAGAAGGCCACGATCTCGAATCTCGAAAGGGGCGACTGGCTTTCCACGGAAAGGGGGGTATCCCCCTCTTCCTCCCAGAAGAACCTCTCGCACACTATATCTTCTTGGCCATTGAGCATCGAGTATACGAGCTGGAACCCCAGATTGGCCATTCCCAAGGAGTAGGTGTTGGGGAAGACCAGGGCTATGGGAATTCTTCCACCCCATGGCTTCACCACAGCCCCTTTTTCCATTTCCAGGAGATGCTTGAGCCTTTGGGCCTCTGCGAGCCTTTCCAAGGAGATCCCTTTTCAGGAGGCCATGGGGCCAAAGGCCCCATGGACCGGGAGGTTGTCGGAGTCCGTGTACTTCCTTTCCTCAATCAGCCTGTTTTCTCAGGAAGGTGGGGATTTCCAGATCATCCATGTCCACCTTCTCCCTTCTTCGGGAGGGGGTCACGGGTTGTAGCTGCGCCCTCTTGAAAGTGGGGACATCCAGGTCCCGCTTGCCCATTGGCCCTGCCCCTCCAATGGCTCTCAGGGGTTGAATCTCCTCCCTTGCCTCTGTCCTTCTGAATCCCGTTGCTATGACTGTGGCCCTGAGCTCGTCTCCCAGCTCGTCATCTATCACAGCCCCGAAGATTATATTGGCCTCGTCGTGGGCCTCTTTCTGCACTAGAGCCACAGCATCCTTCACCTGGTCCAGGGTGAGGCTCTTGGAACTCCCAGTCACATTGATGAGAATGCCCGTTGCCCCCTCTATGGAGACGTCCTCGAGAAGGGGACTGCAGACAGCGGCCTGGGCTGCCTGGGCTCCTCGATTTTCCCCTGTGGCCGAGCCTGTGCCCATGAGGGCTCTGCCCTTCCCGGACATCACGGTCATCACATCCGCGAAGTCCACGTTTATTATCCCATGAACCGTTATGATATCGGTTATCCCCTTGACGGCCTGCAGAAGCACGTCGTCGACCATTTTGAAGGCTTCCTGGAGCCTCGTGTCCTTCCCGGAGATGCTCAGGAGCCTATCATTGGGGATGGTGATGAGGGTGTCCACCACTTCCTCGAGTTCCTGAATGCCCTTGTCCGCTTGGAGGCTTCTGGTCTTGCCCTCGAAGAAGAAGGGCCTTGTCACAACAGCCACTGTCAATATTCCCATCTCTTTCGCCAATTTTCCCACAACTGGCGCTCCACCTGTTCCCGTCCCTCCTCCCATGCCCGCTGCTATGAAGAGCATGTCGGTATCCATGAGGACTTCCTTTATCTTCTGGATGTCCTCCAGGGCAGCACTCTTTCCCACTTCGGGATTGGCCCCTGCTCCGAGACCCTTGGTCAGCCTAGCCCCCAATTGGATCTTCACGGGAGAGAGGCTCGCCCTCAGAGCCTGGAGGTCCGTGTTGGCCGCGATGAACTCCACTCCCTTCAGCTCGGAGCGGATCATGTTGTCCACCGCATTGCACCCTCCCCCTCCTATTCCCAACACTTTTATTCGGGCCGCCTGTGCCCTCACCTCCTCGAACTCCAACATGTTCTCACCTCCCTTTTTCATGCTCCCATGGCCTCCTTCCTCTTTTTTTCCGACCACGCTGTGGTCGGGATCCCCCCTCCTTCAGAAAAATTCCTCCACCCATTTCCTGAATACCTTGACGACTTTGGAAAAGACGTTCCTCTCCCCGACCCGGAAACGTCCCTCGCTTCCCTGATGGCGGCTCCCGTATATGACGAGCCCCACACCCGTCGCGTACATGGGGGAGCTCACGACATCCACGAGCCCCCCTATCCCCCTGGGAATGCCCCTGCGGACGGGCAGGTTGAATATCTGCTCCGCTAGCTCAGTCATGCCGTCCATCATCACCGCCCCACCCGTGAGCACAATCCCCGAAGTGAGGAGGCTGTCGTAGCCCGCCTCGGCTATCTCGCTCTGGACGAGCTCGAATATTTCCTGAACACGAGGCTCTATGATCTCCCCTAGGATCTGTCTGGATAGGACCCTGGGCTTTCTCCCACCCACACTTGGGACCTCAATGGTCTCGTCTTTCTGGATCTTGCTTGTGAGGGCGCACCCGTACTTCCTCTTGATCTTTTCCGCCTCCACCATTGGAGTCCTGAGCCCAACCGCTATATCGCTCGTGATGTGATTCCCACCCACTGCCAGCACAGCCGTGTGCTTGAGGCTCCCTCCGTGGAACACAGCTATGTCCGTGGTCCCTCCCCCTATGTCCACCAGAGCCACACCGAGCTCTTTCTCATCTGGGGCCAGGGTGGCCTCGCTCGAGGCAAGTTGCTGGAGCGCTATGTCCACGACATCGAGCCCAGCCCTATTGGCACTTCTGATTATGTTCTGTGCAGAGGTCACGGCCCCTGTGACTATGTGGACCTTTGCCTCAAGCCTCACGCCCGACATTCCTATTGGGTCCATGATTCCGTCCTGATCATCCACTATGAACTCTTGGGGGATCACGTGGATCACTTCCCTATCCATGGGGATCGCGACGGCCTTGGCCGCATCGATCACCCTTCTCACGTCCTGTGGGGTGACCTCTCCGTCCTTTATGGCGATGACCCCGTGGCTATTGAATCCCTTTATGTGGCCCCCAGCTATCCCGGCGAAGACCTTCGTGATCTGGCATCCTGCCATGAGCTCCGCCTCTTCCAGGGCCTTCTGGATCGAGGCCACCGTGCTATCTATGTTGACCACCACCCCCTTTCTCAGGCCCTTGGACGGATGTGTTCCTATGCCTATGATGTCTATACCGTTTTCAGTCACTTCTCCCACTATCACGCAAATCTTCGTCGTACCTATGTCCAGGCCTACCACGATATTGCTCTGCTTGGCCATGACCCCCCCATTCTTCTCGAGCCAAACTCCCTCTTCATCCCTTGAATCTTACTGTAGCCCTCCTGGGATGCCTCAAATCTATTGTCACCACGTCCTTTGTCCTTCCCTCCTTGGATAGGTGCTCCAGGATCCTTTCCAGCCTGTCCAATCTCTGAGCGAGTTCTCCGAAGCCGAGGAGCACCTCTTGGGGTCCCTCTGGGAGAGCCAGTACGAGCCCCTTGTCTGGATCGACCCTTATCTCCTCCACATTCCACTTGCCCCTCTGGCCCACCAAGGAGGCGAGGGACAGAGCTTCCAGGACTACTCGTTTGCAATCCTCTGGTCTTGTCCTCAGGTCCTCTTCCTTCAAGCCAGAGAGAGTCAGACGAACACCCACAGGAGACCTCTCCTGTGCGGGATATATGAAGCCAGATGAGTCCACCAGGAAGACCATCCCATCCACGAGGACCTTCGCCACCGGCCTCCTCTCCTGGATACGGATGTGAAGGGTGCTGGGGAACCTTCTCTCCACCCAGGCCCTCTCCACCCATGGATGACTCTCCAACCTTCGACGCACCTCCCCAGGTGTGACCCTCAGGAGGGAGTCCCCAGCCCTGACCCCTCCCCACTGGAGGATCTCTCTCCTCTCCAAGACACCGTCTGTGACCACCTCCACTCGCCTCAGGCTCAAGAGGGGACTCCAAGCCAGGAGTTGGCAGCCTCCTAGAAAGGCGAGCATCAGACCGGCCATCCAGGCCAGCCTCCTGCTCCAAACCCTCAGCCCCTTCACCCACAGGCCATAGGGTGCGGAGAGTTTTCCCCCCTCCTCCTTCACCCATCCTCCCCCACCACCTTCACCTCGGGCTCAAGCCAGATCCCCGTCCTTTGCGCCACCTTCTGGCGCACCAGTGCCATCAAGTCCAAGACATGGGAGGCCCTGGCATCGCCCTCGTTGATTATGAAATTTGCATGCTTGTGGGACACGATGGCTTTTCCCACCCTGAGACCCTTTAGGCCAGCTTCTTCTATGAGCCTTCCCGCCGACTCCCCTGGAGGATTCTTGAATATGCATCCTGAACTCGGGCAGCCGAGAGGCTGGGTCTTCAGCCTCTTTTCCATGCGCTCTCTTATGGCTTTAACCACATCCTGCCTCGGGATGATGGGAGCCTCGAGCCTCACCTCAACCAAAACTACTCCATGAGGGATTCCAGAGCTTCTATATTGGAATCCCAAATCACTGGCCCCTTTTCTCTCGAGACGTCCCTCTCCATCGAGCCAGGCCACCTCCTTGACCATGGTCCCCATTGCCTGGTCCCTTCCCCCAGCATTCATCACAACCGCCCCACCCACCGTTCCTGGAATCCCGGCCAGGAAATCCATCCCTCCCCAACCATTCCTGACCGCCTCTCTGAGAAGTCTCTTGAGGGGAAGGCCAGCCCAAGCGATTATCTCCACCTTCCCTTTCTGGACCCGGTAGGAGAGGTTCGACATCCTGGGGCCTATCTTCATTACCACTCCTCTGATGCCGCCATCCCTCACTATGAGATTGCTTCCCCGGCCCATGACCGTCCAAGGTATCCCCTTGTCCTCGCAATACCCTATCGCATCCTTTATCTGTTCAGGGGAAGCTGGTTCGAGAATCGCATCCGCTCGACCACCAACCTTCATTGTGGTGAGGGTCCTCATTTCCACATTGGGCCTCACTCCCCCAGGACAGATCTTGATCAAGGCCGCGAGATCCCTGGGCTCCACTTCTTTTCCCTTTGGCCTGGAGCTCAACTCCCATCCTCCATGGGCCAGTCCGCGTGTTCCAGCCTGTCTATGAGCTCCTCGCCCACTTTCCACACATCTCCGGCCCCCAAAGTGATCACAACATCTCCAGGGACCAATTTTTTCATTATCTTGTCCACGAGTTCCCTTCTGTCCCTCACGTGCTCCACGTCCCTGTGGCCGGCATCCCTTATGGCCCTGCAAAGGAGCTCCGAACTCACCCCCTCGAGAGGCTCCTCCCCAGCGGGATATATGTCCATGAGAAAGAGGGTATCGGCCTCGTGGAAGGCCGTTAGAAAATCTTGGAAGAGATGGAAGGTCCTGGTATACCTGTGGGGCTGGAATACCACCACCAGCCTCCTTCCCCAGCTCAGCTTCGCTGCGTGGAGCGTTGCTCTGATCTCACAGGGGTGGTGGCCGTAGTCATCGACCACTGTTATATCGTCTATGACTGCCTTCACTTGGAATCGCCTCTGAACGCCCTCGAATGCCCCCAAGGCCTCCTGGATTTGTCCGAAGGGCACCTCGAGCTCGAGACCCACCCCAATGGCAGCCAGGGCATTGAGCACATTGTGAGGACCGGGAAGAGGGAGCTTCACCTGACCGAGAAGGCTCTTGCCGTGACTCACCTTGAAGGAGGAAGTAGCCCCTTGAAATGATATCTCGTGTGCCTGGATGTCGGCCTGAGGGTTGAGGCCGTAAGTGAGGATCCTCTTCTCCACCCTGGGCAGGAGGGCTGGAATGTGGGGGTCGTCGAGACACAGAACTGCCAGACCGTAGAAGGGGATCTTGTTTATGAATTCGAGGAAGGTCTCCTGGATCTTCTCCAGGCTACCATAATGGTCGAGATGCTCCCTGTCTATGTTGGTCACGACTGCTATTGTGGGAGAGAGCCTCAAAAAGGACCCATCGCTCTCGTCCGCCTCAGCCACAAGGAACTCTCCTTGGCCCAATTTGGCACCGCTTCCCAAGCTTTTCACCTTGCCTCCCACTACAGCAGTTGGGTCCAACCCTCCCTTGGCCAACACGGAGGCAATCATGGAGGTAGTAGTGGTCTTTCCGTGGGCGCCCGCAACCGCTATTCCGTACTTGAGGCGCATGAGCTCCGCCAACATCTCGGCTCTTCGAATGACCGGGATCCCTTTGTCCCTCGCAGCCCGGACCTCTGGATTGTCCGACTTTACAGCCGAAGAATACACGACCACATCCGCGTCTCCGATATTGGCGGGATGGTGGCCGATGGAGATCTTTGCTCCCAGGGATCGAAGCCTCCTTGTGGTGTCTGAATCCACTAGATCGGAGCCACTGACCGTGTAACCCAGGTTCAAGAGGAGCTCCGCTATGCCGCTCATCCCTATTCCGCCTATTCCCACGAAATGTATTCGATGATACTTCCTGCCTCTCATCTCCTCTTCCCCTCGAGCAACTTAGCGCACTCCCTCACCATCTCCGAAGCCGCACTGGGCCTGGCTAGTCCTCTCGCCGCGCGTGCCATCTCCCCGAGCCTCTGCGGAGAAGATGAGAGAGCCCGAACGAGCTCGAAGAGCTTCCTTCCACTGAGCTCCTTCTGATCCAAGACCAAAGAGGCGCCAGCTGACTCCCACGCTTGGGCGTTCTTCCTTTGGTGGTCGTCTGTGGCATAGGGATAAGGTATGAGGATGGACGGAACCCCGAAGAGGGCCAACTCCGCCAGGCTCATCGCTCCAGCCCTGCATATTGCCAAATGGGCCCATAGGTACGCTTCCTCCATCCTCTCGATGAAAGCCACCACCTCATGCTCCAATCCAGCCTCCGAATACTTCTCTTCAAGCCACTCAATCCTGTCTGGGGCGGTCTGGTGAAGTACCCTGAGGCGAAACGGGAGCTGGGCAAACATGGGAATGGCCTCCACCATGGCCTCGTCTATGGCCTTGGCCCCCTGACTCCCGCCGAATACCAGGAGATGGAACTCCTCTTCCTCGCTCCCTTTCCACGGAGAGGGTCTCCGGCGGGCCGCTGCCTCGAGGAGTTCCCTTCGCACAGGATTGCCAGTAATGAGGACCTTCTCCTGGGGAAAGGCCCCTTGCGCTTGGGGAAATCCCAAGAACACCCTCTTGGCAAAACGTCCCAATAACCTGTTGGTCCTGCCTGGAATGGAGTTCTGCTCGGCTATGGCTGTGGGAATTCCCACGATAGCCGCTAGGAGTACAATGGGACCTGCCACGTATCCTCCCATTCCCACAACCACGTTGGGCCTCAAAGATGCCAGAATCCTCGCGCATTTCATGGCTGTCCAAGGGAGGGCCAAAATGGTGAGGACCCTTTCCCTGAGTCCCAAGCCCATCAATCCCCTGGATGGAATGGTCCGGAGGTCAAACCCCATCTGGGGCACAAGCCTGGCCTCGAGCCCCCTTCTGGTTCCCACGAAGACCACCTCAGCCTGGGGATATTCGTCCTTTATGGCCTGGGCCAGGCTGAGGGCTGGGAAGACGTGCCCTCCTGTGCCCCCCGCTGCTATGAGCCACCTCAACTCCCTTCCCCCTGTCTGTGGGCCCTGGCTGAGAGTTGAACCAGGATACCCACAGCCCACAAATTCACCAACAGGGAAGACCCTCCGTAACTCACCAATGGGAGGGCCATCCCCTTGGTGGGAAGAAGTCCCACTGCCATTGCCATGTTGGCCAGGGCCTGTAGCCCCACGAGGGTGACTATTCCCATGGCCAAAAGAGATCCAAAGGGATCCTTGAGGGCCATTGCCACCTTTGCCCCGCCCATAATGAGCACCCCGTAAAAGAGGCAGACGACTGCTATTCCCACAAGGCCCCATTCCTCGCCAATGACCGCTATGATGAAATCCGTATGGGGCTCGGGCAGATAGAAAAGCTTCTGTTTTCCCATCCCCACGCCAACACCCAGAAGGCCACCGTTCGCCAGGGCATAGCAGGCCTGCTTGAGGTGGTATGCGTCCTTCAAAGTGGCCTCCCAGGGAGCAGTGAAATACTTGAGGAAGGTCTCTATTCGATCCCATTGGTAACCTTGGAGTTTGTGGAAGAGGAAGAACGCCCCTGGGATGATGGAAATGATGAGATAGCGCCATCTCACCCCAGCCATGAACATCATGAGAAAGGCGACAGTCCCAACTACCAAGGTGGCCCCGAGGTCCGGCTCCTTGAGAAGGAGCAGCATCATGGCCCCAGCTGCCATGGCATGTGGAAGAAAACCCAAGGAAAAGCTCTTAATAGTGCCCTTCTCTCTCTTTTTGGCCAGAGAGTGAGCCATGTACATCACGAGAACCAGTTTCGCCCACTCCGATGGCTGAAAGCTCATCCCCCCTACGGAGAGCCACCTGTGAGCCCTGCTGTGACCTTGGGCCCCGGGAAGAAGAACTAGAACGAGAAGAGCCAAGGCCAAGGCCATGAATGGGTAAACGAGCTTTCTATAGTTCTCGTAAGAAAAGTGGATGGCACAGATCATGCCCACTACACCGAAAAATGCGAACAGACACTGACGCCTCAAGAACAGAAATGAGTCTCCGAAACGTTCCTGGGCAAGGATACAGCTGGCACTATAGGTCATCACTATCCCGATAGCCACGAGGAAAAGGGCAGAGACGATTATGGGGTAATCGTATCCACCCGTGACCCCCCACCCTTTATCCTCTTTCCTCTCCACCTGACCTCATCTCCCCCCGGAGGCCTCGAAAAGGGCCTTCCGCTATTTTCCCTTTGGGTACTGACCTCGGGCCAGTTTCCCCACAAGCTCCTTGAAATGTCTTCCCCTCTCCTCGTAGTTACGATACTGATCGAAGCTCGAGCAGGCCGGGGAAAAAAGGACAGTATCCCCAGGAGAAGCCAATGAGAAGGCGAGGGGGACTGCCTCCTCGAGATCTCTGACCACGTGCAAAGGAAGGATCCCCCTCAGGGCCCTCTCGAGATAAGGCGCTGCCTCCCCAAGAAGCACAGCTGCCTTTGCTTTCTTTCTGAGGGGCTCCCTTAGGGGAGAGAAATCTATGGACTTGTACTTCCCTCCCCCTATCCAGACCACCCCTCCTTCACAGCCCATTATCGCGGGTATCACCGCCCCCACATTCGTTGCCTTGGAATCGTTCACGAATCTCACTCCCATGACTTCCCCGACGCTCTCTGTCCTGTGCTCCAAACCGCGAAACTCCCTCAAAGCCCTCTCCATTGCCCACGGGGGACATCCCATGGACGAGGAGCAGAGGGCTGCAGCCATGCAGTTCTGCAGGCCGTGGGGGCCCGATAAGACGGAGTGGTTCAAATCCAGGGTTTGAATGGTATCACCCGCCCTCCACCTCACAATTTGCCCCTCTGCCCATGCCGAGGCCTTTTTGTCCTCCAAACTGAAGAGGAGGACCTCCATGGACGCGTTGTCGGGGACCAAAGCCAGGGCCTCGGGGTCATCCCGGTTCACCACAGCCACATCCCCCGGGCCTTGTCTGGAGAATATCTTGGCCTTGGACCTCCTGTAATGATCCATGGAGGGATGCCAGTCCAGATGGTCCTGGGTCAGGTTGAGGAGCCCTGCCACCTTGGGCCTGAAGAGGTATGTCGTCTCCAGTTGGAAGCTACTCACCTCTAAGACCGCCACATCCGGCTCCCAGTCGAGCTCCAGGGCCTGGATAAAGGGATTACCTATGTTTCCGCCGACAAATACCCTTTTCCCCCAGGCCTCCAATGCCAATCCCACCAGGGTCGTAGTGGTCGTCTTCCCATTGGTTCCGGTTATGGCCACTATTGGCTTGGAGAAAAACCAGGATGCGAGCTCCAATTCTCCCACCACAGAGACACCCTTCAGGCTGGCCATGGCAAGTAGCTCCATGTGGGGCGGAACTCCCGGGCTCACCACGATTCCCTGAGCCCAGAGGAAGGGCTCCTCCCTGTGAGGCCCGAATTCCACTTTGGCTCCCAAGGATTCGAGCTCCCCCCTCACCCCGGGGAATTTCTCCTCGGGCTCCTTTTCCACCACCCACACCTTCGCCCCACTCTTGCACAGGAAACGAGCTACTGCTCTTCCAGTTCTGGCTGCCCCCACTACTAGAACCCTCATTCCCCGGAGTTCCCAAGGGATAACCATCACTTGGTCCTCCGCCCCTTCTTTTCTTTCGCGATGCACGGGCTCATCTCAACTTCAAAGTGCTTATGGCCAAAAGCCCCAGAAGTATCGAGAGAATCCAAAACCTGACTATGATCTTGGGCTCGGGCCACCCCTTCATCTCGAAGTGATGATGGAGGGGGGCCATGCGAAATATCCTCTTTCCCCTCATCTTGAAGGACGAAACCTGCAAGATCACGGATAGGGCCTCCACCACAAAGATTCCCCCAACTATTGCCAGGAGCATCTCCTGCTTGGTGAGGACAGCCACGGTCCCCAGAGCAGCCCCGAGGGAGAGGGACCCCACATCTCCCATGAAAACCTCTGCGGGATAGGCGTTGAACCACAGGAATCCCATTCCAGCGCCCACGAGGGCCCCACATAGGATCGCGAGCTCCCCCACACCGGCCACATAGGGAATCTGAAGATACTGGGCTGTCTTTATGTTGCCAGTGAGATAGGAAAAGATCAGATACGTCCCGGCAGCTATGGTCACTGGGCCTATGGCCAGGCCATCCAAGCCGTCTGTGAGGTTCACGGCATTGGCGCATCCCACGATCACGAACAAGGCGAAGGGGATGTAGAAGGGCCCTAGATCTGGTTGAATTTCTTTGAAGAAGGGGAAGGTCAAAGTGGTGGAAAAAGCGGGATAATGGGCTAGGACAACGGCAGTGACCCCTGCAATGACGAATTCCAAAAGGAGCCTCAATCTTCCACTGATTCCCTTGTGGCTTTTGGTCCTTACCACCATGAGATCGTCTAGAAACCCCACTGCAGCGAAACCGAGGGTGGTCCAGAGGACTAGCCACACGTAGACATTGGTGAGGTCTACCCAAAGGAGGGTGGCGAGGACAGCCGAGCCCAAGATGAGGAGGCCTCCCATTGTGGGAGTGCCTTCCTTCATTAAGTGCCTCTCGGGGCCATCTCTTCTTATGGCCTGACCCACGGAATGGAGCTTGAGCTGTCTTATGACCCACGGCCCCACAACCAGACAGATGAGAAGAGCCGTTATTATGGCGTAGATGGTCCTGAAGGTTATGTATCTGAAGACATTGAAGAACGAGTGGTATTCGACAAGTGGATATAGGAGGTGGTAAAGCATGGGTCAATTAGCTCCCTGGGCCCATTGTCTCAATCTCTCGACCACTCTCTCGAGGGCAGCGCCCCTGGACCCCTTGACCAGAATCCTGTCGCCTCTTTTGAGCCTCGTTTTCAGGATTTCCTCGCAATCCTCGAAGCTCTCGACAGCGAGAATCTCCTCTGGTCTCCTAGGGCCTTTGACCTCCATCGCTCCACTGGCCACTTCCTCCGACCACTGACCAATGGCAACGAGGAAATCCACGCCCATCTCAGCGGCCTCTCGACCCAATTCCCTGTGGGCAACCCGCGCCATGCTGCCAAGCTCTCTCATCTCCCCCAGTATCGCGACCTTTCTGCCCTCGCCTCCCTTGCAGAGGAGTTCCAGGGCAGAGGACATGGAGGAGGGATTGGCATTGTAAGAGTCGTCTATTAGGGTCATGCCATTGGGCAGCTCCACGATATTGAGCCTCCCCCACTGGGGTCTGAAATCCTCGAGGCCCATCAGGATCTCCTCGGCCTTGGCCCCCAGCGCCCAGCACGCAGCAGAGGCAGCAATGGCACACCTCAAAATGGGCATTCCTTGCCCTTTCAGCCTCACCCTCAGTCTTTCTTCTGGAAGGACGAGGGTGAAGCTCGCCCCCTCTGGTGCGAAAGGTCTCAGTTCCTCCCCTCTGATCATTGGCTCCCCTTGGAATCCGTAAGTCACAAGACGGGCCTCGCACTCTTTGGAGAGAGCCACTATGTGGGGATCGTCCAGGTTCACTAGGGCCACATCCTCCCTCGAGAGGAATCTGAAGAGCTCCCCCTTTTCCTTGGCAACTCCCTCTACGGATCCCAGTTTCTCCAGATGGGCTGGAGCTATCTGAGTGATGAGGCCCAACTGGGGGCTCAAAATCTCGCACAATCGGGCAATCTCTCCGGGCTCGTTGGTTCCCAACTCCAAAACAGCCACCTCATGGCTCTTTTCGAGCTTCAGGAGGGTAAGGGGGACACCTATTCTATTGTTCAGGTTGCCCTCATTTTTCAGGACCTTTTTGCTCAGGCTCAGGACTTGGGCCACCATGTCCTTGGTTGTGGTCTTGCCGTTGCTTCCTGTTATTCCCATTGCCCGAACGGGATGTAGCTCCCTCCACCTCCTGGCGATCTCACCCAATGCCCACAGGGTGTCTCTAACCTGTATCACCGCGACCCCCTTGGAGCGAGCCAGTTCCAGGACCTGGGACTCTATCCTGGAGACTATCAGCCCCGAAGCCCCCTTTTCCATGGCCAAGGGAAGAAAATCGTGGCCATCGAATCTCTCCCCCCTCAATGCCAGAAAAACATCTCCCGGGTTCATGGTCCTCGTATCCGTGGACAGGCCCTCGGGGACCAGGGCCGAAGTGCCGCACAGGAAAGACCCCTTGGTGACGCTCGCCATCTGGTCGAAGGAAAGGAATCCCCCTTCCTGCCTTTCAGCCAAATCTTTCCTCCAGAGCCTTTCTTGCGACGATCCTATCGTCGAATGGCACCCTCTTGTTCCCCATGATCTGGTAAGTCTCGTGTCCCTTCCCTGCAATGAGGACCACATCTCCCGGCATGGCCCTCGTTATGGCCCACTTTATGGCCTCTGCCCTATCCTCTATGACGGTATATGCTGGAGCTGACCCGTCCTCGTGGGGTTCCCTTCTGGCCATGGATGTCCCCTTGAATCCCTCGACTATGTCCTGGATTATGGCCATTGGAGGCTCACTCCTGGGATTGTCGCTCGTCACAACTACCAAATCGCAGTGGGTTGCGGCAGCCTTTGCCATGAGGGGTCTCTTCCCCTTGTCCCTGTCCCCTCCGCATCCAAAGACCCCTATGAGTCTTCTCTCAGCCAAGCTTCTCGCCGTCAGGAAAGCCCTCTCCAGGGCGTCCGGAGTGTGGGCGTAGTCCACAAGGACCAATACACCCCCTCTCTCCCCCCCGGGAACTAGCTCCATGCGACCTGGCACTGGAGAGAGGGCGTCCAGACCTTTCTGCCACATCTCAGGCTCGATTCCCAGTCCCCAAGCCACGGTGCACGCGGCCAGAACGTTCCACACATTGGGCTGGCCCAAAAGGGGGCTCCGGATCCTCTCATCTATCCCATCTCCCACGATCCTCATCTCGCTGCCCCTGAGAGTGACCTTCCATCCTGCGACCCTCAATTGGCACGACTCTCCCTTTCCGTAAAAGATCGTCCTCGCCTTGGTGGAACGGGCGAGCTCGAGGGATGAAGGATCGTCTCCGTTGAGCACAGCCAGGCCTCCCTCGCCTTCAGATTTGAGATATTCCTCGAAGAGCCTCCTTTTGGCAGCGAGGTATGCCTCCATTGTCCCGTGGTAGTCGAGATGGTCCCTTGTCAAGTTAGTGAAGACTCCCACCTGAAAGGAGCATCCAGCAACCCTCCTCTGATCCAGAGCGTGACTTGTGACCTCCATTATCAGATGGGTGATCCCGTCAGAGCGCATCTGCCTCATCATGGCCTGGAGTTGCAATGGATCCGGGGTGGTGTTGGAGGCCTCGAGGACATGGTCCCTCCACCTATAGCCTATGGTTCCCACTATCCCCACGGACATCCCCGCTGCCTCGAGGATAGACTTGAGGACATAAGAGGTCGTCGTCTTACCATTGGTGCCTGTTATGCCCACCAAAACCAGCTCCCTGGCCGGGAAACCATGGAGATTGGCAGCTATGAGGCCGAGGGCCTCCCTGGAGTCAGGGACCCTCGCTTGGGCCACTGAGGGAGGCAATGTGGGAACTATCCTCTCCGACACTATGGAGGTTGCACCCCTCCTCACTGCCTCGTCGATGAAATCGTGCCCATCCACGTTGGTCCCCTTGACCGCCACAAAGAGGCTTCCCCTCTTCGCTTTGGACGAGTGGGACACAACTTCCCCAATCTCTATCCGAGGATCTCCCCTCAGCTCCAACACGTCCAAGGATTGGAGAAGGTCTTCTAGCTTCAATTTTCCACCTCTTCCATGGTGGAGACCTGCTCCGGCGGACCCCGAGGATCTGAGCCTCGGCTCCGGAGCTCGGAGATTTTCACCTCTCCCGGGAGGACCTAGAGGGCCCCTCCCCTTACTGATCCGTTCTTGCCTTGAGCCAGCAATCTCTCCTCAGGGTAAATGCCCAGGATTCCCATGGCATCCTTGAGGATCTCCCTGAAAATGGGAGCTGCGACCTGCCCCCCGTAGATGTTCCCCTGGGGCTCGTCAACAGCCACAAGCACGCACAGCCTGGGATCGTTGGCCGGGGCAAAGCCAACGAAGGAGGCCACGTACTTTCCCTTCAGGTAGCCCCCATTTCGGAGATCCGGCTTCTGGGCAGTCCCTGTCTTGCCAGCTACCTTGAACCCCTCCACCGCCGCCTGGGAACCAGTGCCCTCGGAGGACACCACCGATACCAGCATCTGGGTCACCTCCGCGGCAGTGGTGGGGGAGATCGCTTGTCCCACCTGTTGGGGGGTCCTTCTCTCCACTGTATTTCCTTGGGCGTCCAGGATTTCCTTGACCACGTAAGGTCGCATTACTCGGCCCCCGTTTGCCAAGGCGGAGAATGCAGTGGCAAGCTGGAGGGCCGTGACCGATACACCCTGGCCAAATGATATGGTAGCAAGCTCTATGGGAGCCCACTTGGGAGGCCTCAGGAGACCCGAGGCTTCTCCCGGAAGGTCAACGCCCGTCGGTCTTCCGAACCCGAACCTCCAGATATAAGAATAGACCTTCTCGGCTCCCATTGACAGACCAATTTTGGCCGCGCCAATGTTGCTGGACTTCTGGATAACCCCGGAGAGGGGCAAAGTCCCGTAGCGGTGGACATCCCTGATCACCTTGTCGTGGATCCTGTATGCCCCAGATTCGCAGTAGATGGGATCCGAGGGCCGAAAGGCCTTCTCCTCGATTGCCCCAGCCACTATGAAGGGCTTGAAGGCTGATCCAGGCTCGTAGGAGTCCGTTATGCAACGATTCTTCAAGGTCCCTTCAGGATACTGCTTGTAGGTGTTGGGGTTGAACCTGGGAACATTGGCCATGGCGAGAATCTCGCCTGTTTTGGGATCCATCACTATGGCCATCCCCCCTTTTGCCTTGGCCGCCTCCACCCCCTCGAGGAGCCTCTGCTCCGCGATGTACTGGATTTCCTTGTGGATGGTGAGGACGAGATTTCTCCCATCCCTCCTTGCCACAACAACCCCTTCTGCCGCACCAAGGGGTCTTCCCAGGGCATCGTGGTCCACTATGAGCCTGCTAGTCTCTCCTTTGAGGAGACCATCGTACTGAAACTCGATGCCTTCGAGTCCCTGTCCGTCGACACCCACGAAGCCCAGAAGATGAGAGGCGAGCTCCAAGTTTGGATAGAATCGCCTGGTCTCCTGCACCACCCCTATGCCGGGGAGTCCCAAGGAACGGACCCTCGAACCCACTAGAGGCACCACCTGCCTCTTCAACCAAACAAAGGGGGCATCCTGCTTGAGCTTCCTGAGAATTGTCTCGTAGTCCAGTTCAAGGATGGCCGAGAGCCTCTTGGCTGTCCCCACTGGGTCCTCTATCCGGCCAGGTCTGGCATAGACAGAGTCCACGGGGATGCTTATGGCGAGATCCTCGCCATTGCGATCGTAGACACTTCCCCTTGCTGGGACAACGGTCACCTCCCTTTGGTAGATTCTCTGTATTTCTGCCCGGAGTTTGTCACCGTGTAGGATCTGAATCCTGTAAGCCTGGAACACAACGAGCCCGAGCCCACTGCACAGAAAGGCGATTAACCCCATGAACCGAGCCCGCATCCAGTCCCTTCCACTTCCCCTGAGCCTCATGGCATTCTCACCACTTCCTCTGGCCTCGGGTGCCTCAGATGGAATCTCTTGCGAGCGGCCTCCTCCAGGATTCTGGGAGAGGTCAAGGTAGCCCATTCCAACCTCAGTGCCCTGTTCTCCATCTGGAGCCTCGTCTGCTCCCTCTGGGCTTGCTCCAAGGCATACCGCTCGTGGAGCACCCTCGATTTGGACCAAACCACAAGGACAGATCCCCCAATGATTGTGAGGAGGAGCAGAAAGACTTCCACGAGATTTATCCTCAGGGGGAGGCGAAAAGCCGTGAGGTATTTGATCCCCTTGGCCACTTCAGCCTCCCTCGGCCCCTCTTGCCAGGGCTCTCAGCCTGGCACTTCGTGCACTGGGGTTTCTGGAGACCTCCTCAGGCTTCGGCCTCAAGGGTTTGGGGGTGAGGATCCGAAACGAGGGATCTCTCGAAGCTAGCCCCTTCATGGCCCTCTTCACTATCCCATCCTCCAGCGAGTGGTAAGCTATGACGCACATTCTTCCTCCGTCCTCGAGGCACGGAGGGATTGAGTCCATGGCTCTCCTCAAGTGGTCGAGCTCCTGGTTCACCTCTATTCTGAGGGCCTGAAAGACCCTGGTTGCTGGGTGGATGCGACCCCTTCTGGGCACCACCCTCGAGACGATTTCAGCCAGATGATGGGTATCCTTTATGGGCCTGTTGCGCACAATGGATCTGGCAATCCTAGAGGCCAAAGGCTCCTGGCTGTTTCTCCTTATGACCTCCTCGATGGCCTCCTGGGACCAAAAATTCACTATTTGATGAGCTGTGAGCTCCGATCCATCCGGATCGAAGCGCATGTCCAATGGACCACTCTCCCTGAAGGAAAAGCCCCTGGTGGGGGATGTGAGCTGTTCGTAGGAAGCGCCCAGATCGAGAAGCACGCCTCTGGCTCTCGAGTATCCCAGCTCCTCGAGAAAGAGATGGAGCTGTGCGTACGAGCCTCTCCTCACTATGAGCCTGTCTCGGAAGATCGCAAGCCTCTCCCTGGCCCTCGAGAGGGCCTCAGGATCCCTGTCTATGCCGAGGACCTTGACCCCTGGCCCTCCTTTTCTGAGGATTGCCTCGGCATGGCCTCCGCTGCCAAGGGTCCCGTCCACGTAAAGGCCTTCCTCTCCCACAGCGAGGAGGTCCAGGACCTCTTGGACCATGACGGGCTCGTGGAGCTTCTGCTCCACGGGACCTGCCCCGCCTTGACCGTCGCTTTTCTTCCTCATGGGCAGAAGGGAGCCCGGCTGGCGCTTCCTCGCCCCCCTCTTTCTCAAACCCATGCCATCGGGACCTTTGAGGGCCACGGTTAGGACTTGGCGAGCAAGGAGCATCGGGTTTCTTCCCTCCGAAAAACTCTCTCCCCAGTCCAGATGGACTCCTTCATGATAGATATTGAGTTAGCACTGCCCTCATCTTCTCCACGTTCTCGGGTTTTGGCCTCCAGAGGGCAGGAGACCAGATCTCGAACTTCTCTATGAGGCCCACAAAAAGGGCCTCCTTTTCCAGTTGAGCATGCTCCCTCAAGCTGGCGGGGATGAGGATCCTGCCCTGCCCATCCAGGGTGCACTCTTGTGCTCCGGACAAGAAGAACCTCCTGAATTGAACAGCCTCGGGCAAAAAACTGGGGAGGGCCTGGAGCTTTTTCTCCAGCTCGAACCATTCATCCAAAGGATAAGCCACAAGACACGGATCGAGATCATTGGTGATGATGAAGGTGTTCTGGCCACGGCCAGCTAGGACTTCCCTGAATTTCGAGGGGATGCTGACCCTCCCCTTGGTATCGATGGCGTGAGTGTAGCGACCCCGAAAGGCCACCCCTGTATGGGACATCTCTCCACCTTTCCCCACAATATTGCACCGCTTGCCACTATATGGATATCCCGTGCCTTTGTCAAGAAAAAAATTCACCTCCCGAAGCCAAATCTTTCCCAATGATTCTTCCACCCTCGGGCACGGCTTTGGGACTGTTTCCCATGGAGCCTTTTTCGGGAAGAATGAGGCCCCTTTTGCGAGCCCAAAGTCCGTCTCCCGGGAAAAATCTCTTTTTTCTCCACCGCCAATCCCAGGTACGGAAAACCAAGTGGCTCTATGAGAATCCAGGCTGCGATCCCTCAAATCCTTATAGTAAGACCAAATTGGCTTTGAGGCATTCGATACTGGGAAGACCTTGGATGAAGGTGGGATCCGCGATTGTCGGGTTGAGGTGAAGATAATGCGGAAAAAATCCTCACATGGGAGGACTCTCGAGTGTTGACATATTGGCAGCTTGGACTGTATATATTCGCTCGGGGGAGAGAGGGGTCTTTTTCAGGGAATTGCGAAAGAGGGATGGGTCGCATCCATCCCTGGCGAGTTCTTTAAGGATTGGTTGGAGACTCTCCATGGAGAGGGAGAGAAGGAAGGGACCCAGAAGGGGAGCGGATGAGGCCTTGAGACAGGCCGTTGAGGCAATAGAGGCCCTCGATCGTTTGGCCAAGGGCGAGAAGGTGGATTTTGGGGAGTACTATGCCGATCTCGTTGCCATGAGGAACTCCTTGGGTAGGAGGTCAGAGGACAAACAACTGGCGGATAGCCTCTGTACCACCTTGGAATCCTTGGCCAATAACATTCAGGAGCTCATGCAGAACGGAAGGGCCCTGAGAAGGGTGAGAATCAAGAAGGTCAGGGGAAAGGAGTCCGTGGCCATAGGTCCGGGAACCGTGATAGAGGGATGGGAAGAGGCGAGACCGCAGGTAGGTCGAAGTTA
>Ga0272449_1000484_pt1 | contig 47233 bp, 39 predicted proteins | sample YNPCB0241_FD_198679 | JGI IMG/M metagenome (GOLD analysis project Ga0272449, IMG submission 198679) | Hot spring sediment microbial communities from Yellowstone National Park, WY, United States - YNP-CB-024-1 | ecosystem: Environmental > Aquatic > Thermal springs > Hot (42-90C) > Sediment...
AGAGACGATGAATCCTGAAAATCACCGTCGCAGCATTCGCCTGAAAGGGTATGATTATTCCCGTGCAATGTCATATTTTGTGACCACATGTGTTTAGAACCGTGAATGTCTGTTCGGCAAAATCGTAGGGGCAGGCCCCCGTGCCTGCCCTAATTCAGCCCCCGTGGCCGTCCCAACGATGGGCAACCACAGGGGATAGGGCAACCACATAGGGTTGCCCCTACATTTATTAGACGTGGAAAGATGCCTACTGGCGGTTAGAAAGTAAAAACCTTATAGTTGGGGTCAGTCATTTTTTCGACAAGCACGGGAGCTCCGGCAATCTCGGCGCCCTCAATTATATCCTCAGGTCCTATGAGGCGTTTATCAGCGCAGGCTTTGCAAACATAAATGGGACATTTCAGTGAAATGAGCTTATCGAGAAAATCCTTCATGCGTTCCCCCGTCGGTGCATAAATACCCTCAGCCATACCTACTTGAGCCCAGTGAATGGCGTCATCTATGAGAAAAACTTCCACATTGCTGCCATTTTTTTCTGCAGCGAGCGCTGCAAACTGAAGAGCTCTAGTCGCTCCACCTGATTTTTCTAATCCCTTAGACAGAATGAACAAAAGCTTCTGAGCCATGCTTTTTGCTCCTCCTTGTTTGCTTGTTTAATACACAAGTGTTGCTTTAGCCGAGAGAATCTCCTGCGTAAGGGTTGCTCCTGCAATAGGCACAGCACCCTCTATGAGATCTCCTTCCTCAATCTTTCGCTCCTTAATGCAGGGTGTGCACACAAGAATTCTTCCTCCCTGCTGAAGGAAACTTTCAATCAACTGCTTAAGAGGTGGCAATCCTGAAGCATGGATATGGTCGGCATAACCTTTCTTTGCCAGATAGACTCCTGTTCCCTGAAGCACTATCACAGCTTCAACATCCATTGCCTGAGCTGCATTAGCCATCATGAAAGGAAAAGTTGCTCGCTCAGGATCTTCACCCGCATGTGTTGCAATGTAAACGATTTTTTCCTCTGCCGTAAGCCTTACCTCCCTTAAGTGTTTATTCGGCGTACCGTCTTAAAAAACTTCCCAGATCTTCGACTTCACCACCGGCTCTTTTAAGATTTTCGAAACATATCGGGCACATTGTGAGAATCGGAGCTCCCGTTTGTCTGAGCTGTTCCAGTCGTCTTGCGGCTATCTCCTTTGAGAACCTGGGCGAAAGTGATTCGGCAGGTCCTCCGCAGCAGTGAGTAAACGTTCCAGACTGCTGCACATCGAGCACCTCAACTCCTAAATCAGCCAAGAGACGCCGTGGAACATGGGAAAGATTTAAATATCTGCCGAAAAAGCACGGATCGTGTAATGTTACCTGCAGTCCCTTAAAACCATCACCTCGAAGCCGCAAAAGTTCCATGTAAGTGTAAACATTGAAGCTGACTCCAACATATTTAGGATAGAGCACCTTAAAGGCGTAGGTTGTGTGAGGATCTATGGTGATAATGCTTTTAATGCCGGCGCTTGTAAGCGTGTTACTTACTCGATAAGCATGATCCACAAAACCGTCCTCATCGCCCAAATCGTAAAGCAAAATCCCGCTGTATAGATCCAGATCGGGATGATAGGCAAACCGGATGCCTGAAAGCCACAGGAGTTCCACGACATTTCGAAGCATCTTTTCAGGCAAAGCAAAATCTTTACCGGAAAGAGCCGCCAGGGATCCGAGTTGAACCAAAGGAGCCGGAATTAAACTGCCATATTTTATCCATGAAGTCAAGCGAGTATCCTCATATCGCTCCATTATTCTGGTAACTTTTCGAATAAGCGGAAGAAACTGAAACATAAGTCCTGTAACCAGAATGACGTTGCCGTCTCTGGGAATATTCAGCCCCTTCCACCATCGGTTGACAGCCAGAGGCAGAGCGCCGAAGGGATTTCCGGCATATTCCACGTTACGACCGATTAAATCAACAACGGTTTTAGGATCATACATGTTTCTTTTCCCTCCATAGATGGAGCATATACCTGCGAAGCCCCATGATAAGTTCACCCGGGTCTGCACCCCTAGGGCAGGTCTGGATACACAGGCCGCAGTGAAGGCATCGCCAGAGTTCGTAAGCTCGTTCGATGATTTTTTCCCTAGCCCCAATCTGAGCGTATCGAATAATCTCTCTCGGGAAATGGCTTTCCCCCAGTGGACAGACCGCCACGCAGGTTCCGCAGTTAAAGCAGTCGGATGTCTTGTCCATCCCGAAACGCTCAAGTTCTTTCATGAATGAGCAATCTACTGTTGTCATGGCCTGTTATTCCTCACCCTTTTTCTCATCTTGAGCCAATTTATAGGCAAAATAGGATCCTCGCTTCTCGTGCTCCATTACAACTCCGTACTTCTTGAGCGACGCCACCCACCAGAGGACTTCAGGGGTGGGAATAGCTGTAAGTTCAGAGATTTCCGGCACCGTTTTAGGGCCATCCTTCAGAGCCGATTCTATGGCCGAAATCTTCTGTCTTTGCTCCTTCAGGAGCTCCTTTGCCCGCTGAATAGACTTCGCCCGCTGAAGTCTCAATTTCTTCAGTATCTCAAGCGGGACTTTTTGCTCCCGATGTTCTTTCTCCTTTTCTTTCATCCCTTTATCCCCCCTGGTTGCTACGCCGCATCATACGCCTGATCGCTTGAAACAATCGCATCAACCATAGCTTCATACTGAGCAAGAGTGGATCCCCTTACCTGGATAGCCCCCGTTGGACACACGGCCACGCAGGCTCCACAACCAAGACAAAGCGCCGGCACCACCTGAGCTCGCCGCACAACCTTGCCATCTCGCTCCTCTTCCACAAGTTCAATGGCTCCCTTTCTCAAACAGGCTTCTAAACAGGCACCGGTTCCTTCGCATTTTTCAGGATCAACTTCGGCAACGAAAGGATCAAGCTCCACATAGCCCTTCCCGAGTAACACAGCCGCCTTAGAAGCCGCAGCCGATGCGGCATTGCATGATTCACTAACATCCATGGGTGCCTGACAGGTGCCCGCCAGAAAGATGCCCTCTGTGCGAATCTCAACAGGACGAAGTTTCGGATGAACTTCCAGCAAGAATCTATCGGATCCGACGGGTAGCTTCATCAGGTTGACCAGGTCGTCTATATCGTTTGGTTCCATCCCGACAGCAAGCACAACTAAATCGGCAGGAATTGATATTTCTTCACCAAAGGTCAGCGTATCCTTGACTCGAACAACCAAAGGCATTGGTGAAACATCCGCTGGACGTTCGACTACCGGCGGTTCTTCCGGCTCAAACCTGAAGAAAACTACTTTGTTATGAGCCGCAGATCGATAGATTTCCTCCTGTCCACGACCGTATGTTCGAATATCTCTGTAAATCTCAAAAACCGCTGTTCCGGGATAACGTTCTCTAATCCTGAATGCCGCATTAAGAGAAGCTGAACAGCAGACTCGCGAACAATATTCATTCAAGTATCCACGGCCGTTGTCATCGTGCAGACCCGGTATTTGGCGGCTTCCCACGCAGTGAATGATAACCATGCTTCTAATCGGCCGACCCGACACAACCAGTGTTGATCCGCAACCACAGCCGTTTTTAAGAGCTTCAATGAGATCGGGAAGTGTAATCACCTCTGGAAACTCACCATAGCCATACTCACCCTTGAAAGGCGTGTAGGGCTTAAATCCAGTTGCGAGGATAATGGCACCCGTTTTGATTTTTTCCAGAGAAGAAGTTTTGGGGATCCTACCGATGAAGGCTCCACGAGACGGCACAAAGGTAGGGCACGCAGACGGTGGGAATTTGGTAAGATCTTCGGGCAGTTCTTTTGGATCTGGTGGAGTAGATTCCACAGTTAGAGAAAAATTCCCGACATAACCATCAAATCCAACAACTCGGGAGCAAAAATAAACCGAGATAAGGGGATGGACAGCGATACGACGAGCAAGCCTCAAGATCAGTTCCGAAGCCAATTCTCCTGTGGGAGCGAGGCGATCGAGCATAGTGGCTCGTCCACCCAGGAAGGGAGTTTTTTCTATAAGCGCCACGGCAATACCCTGGTCGGCAAGATCCAGAGCAGCTCTCATGCCAGCGACACCCCCTCCGATGACAGTGGCATGAGTTACCGCTTCAATACGAATCGGCTCAAGCGGCTTAAGAAGCTTTGCTTTTGCAGTAGCAGCGGCTATGAGAGAAAAGGCTTTACGAGTGGCTTCCTCGCCGTGATGCACCCAGCTAACCTGCTCACGAATATTAGCATGTTCGTAAAGATAGGGATTAACACCGGCTCGAGCCAGCACATTTCGAAAAGTAAGTTCATGAAGGCTAGGAGAACACGAAGCTACAACCACTCTGTCAACTTTTCCTTCCTGCAAATCCCTTAGAATAAGCTCCTGCCCAGGATCCGAACACATGAAAGAGTGATCTCTGGCAACAGAAACTCCTGGAAGCTTTTCCACTCGAGCTCTAAGCTCCTTTACATCCACATGATCAGAGATGTTTCCTCCGCAGTGGCAGATGTAAACCCCAACTCTGGGTAAATCCCTTTTCTCTTTCATGAAATTACCCCTCCTGAGCCCTTATTTGCTGTCGCTACTACGCTTAAGCCGATTTTACCGGCCTTTGCTGCTCTGATATAATTTGCCGCCTGCATTGCTGCAGCGCTCGCCTCAGCGATACTATCCACAATGTCCTTCATTCCCAGAGCTGACCCGGCTGCGAATATGCCGTCTTCGGTCATCTTCGTTGGAACAAGGATGGGGTCAGATCCTGCCAGAAAGCGATCAGGACCTACAGTAAGGGAGGACCCTGCCGGGGGGATCCATCCAGGGAGTTTGCCTAAAGCGAGCACCACGAGATCGTGCTGAGCTGTTGTCACGCCGCCGTTTAACTGGTCTTCGTAATGAACAATCACGGAATCGTCTTCGCCCTGTTCCAGCCATGCTACCTTTGCTTTCACGAACTGGATTCCCATGGCTTTGGCGTTCTGATAAAACTGTTCGTAGTTTTTTCCGAAAGCCCGAATATCCATGAAATAGATCGTTATGTCCGCAAGAGGCAGAGCGCCGGATAGGAGCATAGCCTGCTTGATGGCATACATACAGCACACTCGGGAACAATAGGGGATACCAAAACTCAGGTCTCGGGAGCCGACGCATTGGACGAAGGCCACCGAATCGGGTTCTTTTCCATCGGAAGGTCGGAGCACTCGATTGTAGGGACCGTGAGGAGCCAGGAGTCGTTCCATCTGGAGAGAGCTTATGACGTTGGTGATTTTACCTTTACCGTACTGAGGCGTTTCATCAACGGAAAGGATGGAAAATCCCGTGGTCACGACGGCAGCAAGTGCTTCAATGACAAACACTTCCGGCTCTTGATCATAAACGATAGCGTTTCTAGGGCATACAGAATAACATCGTCCGCATAACATGCAGTAATCCGGGTTCAGCACAGCTACCTGTGGAATAGCGTTAGAAAACGGGATGGAGATTGCTTTTCGGGCAGCAAAATTTCCTTGATCCGGGTCTGGCACGAAGATGGGACAGGCGTATTCACATTTACGGCATCCGATACATTTTTCTTCATCAACATAGCGAGGTTTCTTCAAAACCGTTGCCCGGATTAAGCCGTTGTCTTCTTTCTCAAGGTTCTGAAGTTCGCAGTAAGTAAAGAGCTTGATACGGTCGTGGTGAGCTACAGCAGCCATTTTGGGAGTAGTAATACAGCTTGCGCAATCCAGAGTGGGAAAAACCTTGGAAAGTCTTATCATGGTTCCGCCAATAGATGCATCCTTTTCGACAAGAGCCACCGAATGTCCCTGATCGGCGAGGTCGAGAGCAGCCTGGAGTCCGGCTATACCGCCTCCAACAACCACCACATCGAAGTTCAAAACCTGATAGTCTTTCATGAACTTCCTCCATCGCTTATGGCAAAATCAGAGCAGGCATCAAACCTGCCCTACGGAGGCTGATATTTCGCTACCCGGGGGACCAAGCTCTTGCACAATGGCGGCCATCTGGTTCACCTCGTTCAGAAAGGCTCGAGTGCACACCGTGCATATGGATGTAAGCCTCAGGCGGCGGATGTCCAGCCCTCGAGCTTTCATCAGTTGGTAAACTCGATCCACTCTCTTTGCAAGAGCTTCATAGGCGCCTTCATAGGGACATTCCACGCCGCAACTCATGATAATGATCCCCCCAATGCCCTTTTCGAAGCAGTCGAGATAGAACTTCTCAGGAAACATCACCGGCGCTCTGACCTTAAGAATGTAGGTGTTGGGTGGATAACTCAAGTGAGCCTGTCCCACAGCATCTGCTCCTGGATAAGCGCAGGCTTCCGTTGCTAGAACAAGAATTTTCCCCTCCCGGCGAGGAGAATTCATAGCATCCCCCTATCTACTTTTTACGCATCACGAAAAGTCGATCATAGCCGTCCACTGAAATATGGCCGAGATACTCGTGGCCGGCTTTCTTCGCCCACACGGGAATATCGTTCTTGGTACCGGGATCGCTGGAGAGAATCTCCAGCACTTCGCCAACTTTAACTTTGCCTATAGCTTTCTTAGCTTCGAGAAGGGGCCCGGGGCAGGCACTGCCTCGAGCATCCACAACGGCTGCAGGTTTTACATTGTTAAGATCCATGACTTTTCCTCCTTGCTTTTTCTTACTTTCCAGGGACACCCTTAATACCCGTCCCTTTCACACTATCTGCCGTGAGCAAAAGGCATGCCGCGGATGCATAGGTTGTTATGTTGAATGATTTACCGGCTTGTATTGAATGGTGGGCCTAAATCGAACCCCAAAATCACATTGTTTACATCCTGTTTCCATGTTAATATGTTAACGCATTCGGTTAACATGATTAACACCAGAGGGAGACCATGTTTAAGCTTGACCGACCTAAATATTGGCAAACAGTCGTTAACACCATGATGGATGGCCTTATGGTGGTTGATGTAGAAGGAAGAATCGTATTCGTAAACAAAGCCATGGAAGAAATGAGCGGATACTCAAAAGAAGAACTTATCGGGAAGTCCTGTCAGGTGCTCGAATGCGATACCTGCAGGGATGCCCTGCTAAGTGGAGGGACAAAGCACTGTGCGCTTTTCTTAGAGGAACAAGTAAGGCGGTGTCGGTGCACGATGAAAAGAAAAAACGGCGATCCCCTTCCTGTGCTGAAAAATGCGGTGGTCTTGAAAGACGAGAAGGGACAGGTTGTGGGGGGAGTAGAAACGCTTACAGACCTTAGGGAATTTGTCGCCAAGGAGGAAGAGATCGCAAGGTTACGGCAGGAGTTAAGCAGGAAGGACGGTTTTGAAGGGATAATCGGCAAACACCCCAAGATGCAGAAAGTGTTTGAGCTTATCGTGAGCGCAGCCAGTTCTGATGCGCCGGTTATTATCTACGGTGAAAGCGGAACGGGAAAAGAGCTGGTTGCGGCCGCCATTCATCGTCTCAGCTCCAGGCGTTTTGGTCCTTACATCAAAATAAACTGCGCCGCTTTGAATGAACATCTTCTGGAAAGCGAACTTTTCGGACATGTCAAAGGAGCTTTCACGGGAGCGGATAGAACTCGCATCGGGCGCTTTGAAGCGGCTCATCGCGGTAGCATTTTCCTGGATGAAATCGGTGATATTCCTCTTGGAACTCAGGTCAAACTTCTTCGAGTGCTTCAGGAGAAGGAAATCGAGCGGGTGGGAGATCATCGTCCCATTCCTGTGGATGTGAGGATTATCGCCGCTACCAATAAGAACCTACGGGAACTTATAGAACAGGGGCGGTTTCGAGAAGACTTTTATTACAGAATAGCGGTTATTCCCATCATACTGCCCCCATTGAGGGAACGAAAAGAGGACATTCCTCTACTTGTGGATTACCTTGCATCGAGGTTGTGTGCAAAGACGGGAAAAGCCATAACGGGGATAAGCCACGACGCTTTGAATCGTCTTATGGAATACCACTGGCCTGGGAATGTGCGGGAGCTTATCAATGTGATAGAGTATGCTTTCGTGGTATGTCCGGAGGGGCAAATACAACTCCATCATCTTCCACCGTATCTTGAAACAAGAGAAGAAATGGTATCTTTAGCCGAAAGCGGGATAAATTCGATCAAAACATTATCCCCACGGGCATTAAATCTTGATAAGAATACCATCCTGGAGGTTCTGAAAGAAACCGGCGGCAACCGATCTTTAGCAGCCCGCCGCCTCGGTATAAGCCGAATAACTCTATGGAAAAAGATGAAAAAGCTTGGCATAGGGGAGCAGTCTGTATTATAACAAGCATAATTATGGGATGTTATCCTATTTTCTATTCCTCGAGCTATTACTGCCATTTGCTATTATCCTACTTTTTCGATATCGTTAGCGAGAGGACATGCAACACGGAGGTAATGTTATAAGATAACGACCAAGCCATTTATCCCAACAATCTTCTGTCCCTTACGATAGATGATCGGCCAGTAAATGCGGATTGCATCTTTGCGGCTTTTTTAACCTCTGCTGCAATAGATGCAAGATGAGCATAAGAATCGATTCTACGCACTTCAGTGCTCACTATACCTATAGAGATAGACAAAAGATTAAACTTTTCTTCCTCATTTTTCCTGTTTTTTGAAACATAATATCCTCGCACATAGTCTTCCACTCCATGAAGCTCAGGAAGCACCTTTTCAAATTCTGATATTATCTTCTCGCAGGTAGGTATTGAAACTTGGGGAACGGTTATCAATATAAAGTCATCACCGCCTATGTGCCCTACAAAGCTATAATTGGAATAATTAGGGTCAATCGACTCTTTAATTATAGACGCAAGAATTTTTATAACCATATCACCTTTCTCAAAACCGTAATGATCGTTATAAGGCTTGAAATTGTCTATATCTATATAACAAACATCAAAATGCATGTTTTGATTTATTCTCTTGATAATTTCCCTTTGAATTGTTTCATTTCCAGGAAGCCCCGTAAGAGGATTTGCATTTTTCGCAAGAACGAGATTTCTTTCTGTTATAGCATCCAGAAGAGAGTGAACGGAAACAACGCCAAAATATTTGCCAGACTTTGTAACATATATATCGTCGTAAACAAATTCAAACTTTCTTAATTGTATCCGTTGCGCAACATCTTCTATGGCAGTATTAGCTTCTACCACAATTGTGGGTTGTTCCATAATAGACTCTACACGTTTAGTTGCATTAAGATGCATACCATAGCCATATCTTCCAAGCACATTATTTTCTAAAAACCTATTCCTTTGTAGCATACCCACAAGTCTATCATCACCTACAACAGGCAGACTCCTTAACTCAGGATCTTTCATAAATCTATAAAATGCGTCAATAAAAAGTGCTGATGGCGGTATTGGATCGATTCTCCTGGCAACTTCTCCAATTAAGCACTGTTCATCGTATAGTGTACAGCATTTTGCTCCTACAAAACGAATTATAGGTATATCTGCCTTATCACCGTTAAGAATTGGCGACGGTTTACAAAGATAATATCCCTGCAACAAATCCACACCTATATTCATCAAAACTTTGATTTCTTCTTCCCGTTCCACCCCTTCAGCTATAACTTTTATGCCCATTCTATGACATACAGAAGCTATAGCGTCAACAAGGTTATATTTTACAGTTGCTTTGTCTATATTTGATATGAAATGTCGGTCTATTTTTACAAAATCAGGTTCAATCACGGAAAGCATTTTAAGTCCAGCATACCCACTTCCAAAGTCATCTATAGCTATTTTGTAACCTCTATTTTTATAGTATAAAACAGCTCGATGAAACAAACTGTAATCTTCAATTGCACCCTCTTCTGTTATTTCAAGAATAACTTTTTCCCTTGAAATACCATATTTATCGACGAGTTCGTCGGTTATGCCTTCTCTGTGAGCTGGGTCAAGCAACACTTCAGGGCATACATTCACAAAAAGATATTTGCCAGTCTCAGTTATGCCAAGGCGAGATGCAATATGTATTGCATTTTCCCTACATTTTACATCGAGAAGCGAAATCGTGTCGGTAAGCATTGCTATCCTAAATAATTCCTTGATATTTATATTCAACTTGTTTTCTTTAATTCTTGCAAGAGCTTCATAACCAAAAACAGTCCCGTCCTTTGCAGAAAAGATAGGTTGAAAATGACTGGTGAAGAAATCGTTATCAAGCAGTTCTAATATTTTTTCTCTATCTACTATGTCACCATCATGTTTATTTTTAGACATGTAAATATCGTTATTTTCTATATTCCATTTTGCTCTCATAAACATCGATATACCTCCCATAAAAGTTCAGTGAACGTAAAATTCACGTTGAGAGTAGCAAATTAAAGTTACAAAAACGTGAAGGATTTGTTACAATATATGTGCCAGGTCATTAAGGCTTTTTGGGCTCGGTTTGTCCGGAACAAAACTTTAAGTAGCTCTCTCATCGGTGTCAATGTTTCCCCAGATCAGCATCACGGCAATAATTTAACTGCGTAACCCCTGTATCTTGCCTATATTACATGGCATAAATAATTTTGTCGGCAACATATACGACAAAATTGTTCACTTCTATCAGCTTAACTTCATTTTTGGTACAAAATTGTTCAGTTTCGGCATGTGTCTATCAGGCTATTAGTCGTCATCTCTAGGGTGGCACAATTTTTGTCCTTAGGAAAGATTGACAAATATTTTTACCCTAAAGTTTAAGGAGGATTTTTCATGGGCTTTATCAAAAAATCAGTGTTCATATTTTGGGGATCCATTTTTTCTATTTTTATCGCAAAAAGAGTTTTCGCTTCAGACATGTCACCTATAAATCAAGGAGATACCACCTGGTTGCTTATCTCCTCTGCCCTCGTGATGCTCATGACAGTTCCAGGGCTTGCTCTTTTTTACGGCGGTCTTTCCAAACGAAAGGATGTTCTTAACACCATGGCAATGTCTCTTTTTTCATACGCCATCGCTAGTATGCTATGGGTAATCTATGGCTACAGTATGGCCTTTGGGAGCGATTTCTTGGGTTTTATCGGAATACCATCTAAAATTTTCCTGAAAAACATTTCAAAGGAAGCCGTTTCCGATTTTGCTCCATCAATTCCTGAAGCTCTTTTCGCAACTTTTCAGCTAACATTCGCTGCTATTACGGTGGCTCTTATTTCCGGAGCCTACATCGAACGAATGAAAATTTCTGCATGGGTTCTCTTTTCTATCTTATGGTTAAGCCTTGTCTATATTCCAGTGGCTCACTGGGTATGGGGCGGCGGTTTTCTGGCAAAACTTTCTGCCCTGGATTTTGCTGGTGGAACGGTTGTTCATATAAACGCCGGCATAGCAGCTCTAGTTGGGGCTATTATCATGGGCAAACGAAACATGCCCATCCTTATCCCTCACAACCTACCGTTAACCATAATAGGCACGGGTCTTCTATGGTTCGGATGGTTTGGCTTCAACGCAGGTTCGGCTCTAACATCTGGTGGGCTTGCAGCTCAGGCTTTTCTCAATACCAATACAGCCGCATCTCTTGGAGCCCTTGCCTGGCTTGCTTGCGAATGGGTATCTCACGGTAGACCCACTATGCTCGGTTTTGCATCTGGCGCCGTTGCTGGACTTGTGGCAATAACACCTGCTGCAGGGTTCGTCAACATCACAGGATCAATCTTCATTGGCCTTCTTGCCGGCATCATTCCATATCTTGTGGTAGTCAAACTTAAACCCATGTTTGGGTATGATGACAGTTTGGATGTTTTTGGTATACATGGCGTCGCAGGCATACTTGGCTGTTTGCTTACCGGTATATTTGCCGATCCTGCGGTTAACAACGCTGCTGGACTAATTTATGGAAATCCTTCCCAGGTATGGATACAACTGCTAAGTATCGTCATTGTGGGAGCGTATTGTGCAATCGTAACGTTCCTTATACTGTTAACATTAAACAAAACAATAGGTTTAAGAGTTCTCCCAGAAGACGAACTTATAGGGCTTGATGAAGCCGTCCATGGAGAAAAAAGCTATAACTTCCATATTTAACAGAGATAACAGAGAAGGAGTGTTACCATGAAAAAAATCGAGGCAATAATAAGACCATTTATGCTTGAAAACGTATCAAAAGCTCTTTCCGATGCAGGAATCAAGGGTATGACCATCACAGAAGTTAAAGGCTTCGGACGACAAGGTGGATATTTGGAAATATATCGAGGAGAAAAAAGGGAAGTCAGGTTCCTACCAAAAATCAAAATCGAAATTGTTGTGCCAGATGAGATGGTGGAACAAATTGTTGAAATTATTCTTAAAGCTGCTTCAACCGGTAAAGTGGGAGATGGTAAAATTTTTGTCATACCCGTTGATGAAACCATAAGAATAAGAACCGGAGAAAGAGGTACTGACGCTCTGTAAAAAGGAGGAAATACATGATCAAGGTTTTAATAATTCAGCACATTCCATACGAAGGACCCGGCACAATAGGGAGTTTTCTTAGAGAAAGGAGCATCGCTTTTTCTATTAAAAATCTTTACACGGGAGGAGATAAACTCGATGGCTCGGAAGAGTTCTCTCATTTGGTCGTTATGGGAGGTTTCATGGGAGTTTATGAAGCAAATAACTATCCCTTTCTCATGGAAGAAATGAAATTCATGGAAGCTTTTGCAAAACAGGGTAAAAAAATCCTTGGCGTTTGTTTAGGAGCTCAAATGCTTGCTCATATCATGGGAGGAAAGGTTTTTAAGGGCGAAAGAGGCGAAGAAATCGGCTGGTATGAAATATTCCCCACAAAGGAAGGTCTCGAAGATAAAACTTTCTCTCAACTTTTTAGCGAAACAAACAGACTCTTCGCCTTCCAATGGCACGGGGATACTTTTGACCTTCCAACAAATGCCATACTGCTAGGATCAACAGAGGCTTATCCCAATCAAGCCTTTTCTATAGAATCAAGACTTTACGGATTACAGTTTCATATAGAAGTTACCTCGCAAATGATTAAAGAATGGTTCCCGAAAAACCCAGAGTGGTATAATCCTCCCGATGGTTGGGAAAATTTACATAGAAAAGCCTTTAAATTCTACGAAGATTTTTTCTTGGGTTAGTAAAGGCGACGTTCCGCTTCATAGGGATCGCCCCTGCCATAAACCACGCATATCCTTGCGACACAATTTCTGAGGCGGGACGTTCACCTATATTATAGACCCGCAATGTCGTTTTTTCAAACACCCCGCCCAACAGGCTTGACTAAAACTATAATTTGCCTCTATGTGTGTTTAAGCTAACGGATAGATGTTTGCAAAAACTCAAATCTCTCGGAGAGGAGGGAAAAATGAGGTGGTTGAGTTTATCCAAAATAGTTGCTTGTTTGCTTTTGTTAAGTTGTTTAACTGTACCGTCCTACGCTAAGGAAGAAATCAAGCTTGGTGTGGTTACCAAACCAGGATCGGCTCAAAATGTTTGCGCCGAGAAATTCAAGGAACTTCTTGAAAGTCGTTCTCCAAAATATACCGTTACGATCTATCACAGTGCATCTCTAGGCACGGAAACAGAGATCTTACAGCAGGTGCAACTGGGCACCGTTCATATGGCTATTATCACTTCTGGTCCGTTCGATGTATTCTTGCCGGAGGTTAGAGTGGTTGACTATCCTTTTCTGTTCGATTCTTACGAACAGGTTGATGCTGTACTTGATGGTCCTCCTGGTCAGGAAATCCTGAAACGGCTTGAGAAAGTCGGCTTTAAGGGGCTTGCTTTTTCGGAAAACGGTTTTCGACACTTAACCAACAGTAAGCGGCCTGTTCATTCGGTAAAGGACGTAGAAGGGCTAAAAATCAGAGTCATGGAGTCGGTGCTTCATAAGGAATTGTGGCGTCTTCTGGGAGCAAATCCTACTCCTATGGGCTGGCCTATTTATACCGAACTTCAACAGGGCACAATAGACGGGCAGGAAAATCCTTTATCGGTGATATGGACATATAAGCTCTATGAAGTGCAAAAGTATCTGTCTCTAACGAAACATGTTTATTCGTCTCACATTGATGTAGCCAATTTGAAATGGTTCAATAGCCTTCCGCCAGAAGACCAGAAACTGATTCAGGAAGCTATGATTGAGGCGGCTCACTATCAGAGAAAGTGGAATCGTGAAAATGAAGCAACTTTTCTAAAGAATCTTAAAGAAGCGGGGATGATAGTGGACGAAAATCCAGATATTCAGTCTTTCAGAGAAAAGGCAAAGGATATTCAAAAGCTCAACATCTTTCAGGTCAAAGAAGTGCAGGAAGTACTACCGATGTTTCTTAAGCGTTAATGTATGGAAAAGCTTGGCAACTGGTTTAAAAATCTGAGCGATCGTATAAATCGGCTGGTTGAGATAGTCGTGATTCTCCTTGGGATATTCATGACCTGTGTCATGGGTTCCCAGGTTATTGCCCGTTATGTGTTTAATCATTCTCTCTTTTGGTCTGAGGAGGTGGGACGGATTGTTCTGGTATGGCTCACCTTCCTCGGAGCCACAATTGCTTATAAGAAAAAACTTCACATTGGTATTGATTTTCTTATCCGAAAGCTTCCTTTATCCGCTCGGAGAATTTGTTTTGTAATTACCTGGCTAACGTCTCTTTGTTTTTTTGTGGCGTTTGTTGTCCTGGGTATAAAGTTCCTGTTTTTTACTTCGATGCTCAAAACGGCTGCTCTTGGAATTCCAGGACATTTTACCTACTCGGTAATTCCTGTAAGCGGTTTGATTTTCATTATTCACAACATTGATCTTTTACGGGAAGGGTTGAGCAAGTGGTAGCTCTTGTGTTTTGCCTGATTCTTTTCGTTTTGTTCCTTGTCAACACTCCTATTGCCGTTGCCATTGGAGCGGCCTCTCTGTTTGTGTTTTTCGTTAAATCGGATATTTCACCTCTTATTTTTATCCAAAGGCTTTACGCAGGAGTGGATTCATTTCCACTGCTTGCCGTGCCGCTTTTCATGTATGCCGGTTTCATTATGGAAGCCGGTGGAATTTCCAGACGTATCATAAATTTTGCCGAAGCTCTGGTTGGTTGGCTTCCGGGAGGGCTTACAGCTGTGAGTATTGTCTCTGCGATGTTTTTTGGCGGTATTTCTGGATCTGCCGCAGCCGATACTGCAGCCGTAGGAAGTATCATGATCCCGGCCATGATAAAGCGGGGTTACCGACCGGCCTTTGCCAATGCGGTGATAGCTTCAAGTGGTTCTTTGGGAGTCATTATACCACCCAGTATTCCTATGATCATCTTTGGGTTTCTTACGGGAGCATCTATAAGTAAGCTTTTTGCGGCTGGAATTCTGCCCGGGATTCTTATAGGCTTAAGCCTGATGGCGGTATCTCTGGCTATATGCTGGAAAAGCGGTCTTCACGAACGCACATTTTTTTCTATCAGACGTCTTGCTAAGACTTTCTGGGATGCTAAATGGGCTCTGGCTACTCCAGTGATAGTCCTGAGCGGAATCCTTGCCGGAGTTTTTACCGCCACCGAAGCAGCTTCTATCGCTACTCTTTATGCACTTTTCGTAGGGCTTTTCATTCATAAAGAACTGGATATAGCCGATCTCCCGGAACTTTTTCTCAAAGGAAGTGTAACTGCCAGCGTGGTGCTTTTCATAATATCGGCTGCGTCGGTTTTTAGCTGGGTTATGGCGATTGAGCAGATTCCTTCAATGATTGCTCAAAGCCTTTTCAGTCTTACGAAAGATCCTGTGCTATTGCTTTTGATCATAAACATAGTACTCCTCATTGTTGGAACCTTTGTAGAAACCACGGCTGCTTTGATTCTTTTTGTGCCTATTATAATGAAGGTGTTTCCTCAACTTGGAATCGATATAACTCAGCTTGGGATGATCATCGTTCTAAATCTGGCCATAGGAATGCTTACACCACCTCTGGGGATCTGCCTTATTGTTACATGCGGTATTTCTGGGGAGAGAATAGAAGCAACATCTAGGGCGGTTCTTCCTTTTTTGCTTGTCATAATTGCTAACCTTTTGTTGGTAACCTACTGGAGTCCAATTAGCATGTGGCTTCCGAGTTTACTTAAATGATTTTCAACGGTGGAAATAAAAACTCCCGGGTGGAACAATTTCCGCCCCGGGAGTTTTTGTTTTTTGCTAGCTTAAATTAGTGATGCTCATCATGCACATAGAATGGCCATTTGTGGAAGAACCATTCGTTCCACAGCAAGGGTATGATCCACCAGAAGTTCCATACAAGAGATTCTCCATGAGGGAAGCGATGGGCAAGCTCTGTCATGTGATGATTTCCAAGTCCCCAGTGTCCGAAGTTAAGGTAGTAGAAGATGATGTAGTTAATTGCTGCGAGGACAAGCACTCCAACAGTTCTGAACCAGAAAGCACCCCAGGAATCCTTGTCTTTCATGGGGCACATATCGTCAAAGTAATGATGCCATGCGAGGAAGGGTATTAGAGTGAAACCTGCAATTTCCGCAGCGTGATACCAGAGGAAGCGAGTAAGTTCAGCGTTGTTCGGCTTGGCTTTTGCAAGTTCATGTAACGTCTCTTCAGGAAGCCATAGAGGAGCAACTTTTGTGCAGATGTAGGCGATAATATAACCAAGGATAAAGACACAGATGAAAGAAATTAAGCCCTTCCAAGGTTGTGGTAGGTCGATGAGAGTCCAGGGTTTCATCCTCCACACGTTTGGAGTCATGAACAGGACGATTATCATCCATTCCCACCAACCGAACACCCAATGCACGTGGTTAATACCTACAAGGCTTTCCCACCAGGGAAAGTTAAGAGCGACGGATTTGCCATACACTTTTCCGAATATGAGCCCCCAGAAAGGCACAATAAGGATCGTATAGAAAAACAAGGTCAACAGGGAGCACCAGCCAAGTTCTGCAAGTCCTGCCTGAGGCTGAGTAAGGTTACTTGGACGAATAGGCCATTTGCCGAAAAGAATGGTTACAAAAGGATAGGAGAAAAAGCCGATAAGAACGAAGCAAACGACGGCACTTTCTGCAAAGTGAGCCTTTTTCATAGCCTCAAGAGTCATTGGTTTGCCGTCAGGACCTATAATCTGTCCTGCTTCGGCTAAAGCATTGAGGTTGGTCTGGCTCAGGAAGTTAAAACCTAGCCCCAGAATTTTGTAGAACACCACATAAATAACGAACCAGACAAGAATAATGTTCACAATGGTTTCAACAATACCTCTAGCAGGTTGAGGGAGGTTGTGAAATGGCCAATCGCCCAGGAACATATGCTGCCATAATCCAACAAGGATCATCATTGCCAGCCAGAGAACGAAAGGATAAGGAAACGCTTTTACGGGACCTCTAGGATCGCTGAAAATGTACCATGTAATAAGAGCTATAATGGTAAAGCAAATAAGAGAGATAATGCCGGTCAACGGTTGTCCCCACCTTGGTCTCAGCTCGCCTGCCATGCTTCACTCCTTTTGTTGTGTTTTGGGTTTAACGTTGGATTTCACCTAACCAAAAGACCTTTTACAAGGAGAGAAATAAATAAGCTTAGCCCCTCTTTTGCTATCTCTCACCCCCTCCATTCTGCGTAAGGCCAATTCTTGTGGTCACTTTGGTAAAACATCTTTGACAGCCACAGGACATTGCCCCCACAGCCTTAATACAAGCTTTCAAGGGAACCCTGAAAATAGCTCTCGTATAATTTATGTGGCTGAGTCCTTCGTGAATTAGTTTTTCCAAAGAGCTTTGGCAACTTACAGAGAGATGCCCCGATAGATTCAGATCAGCTATGCCTCAAGAGCGGAGATAAGGAAGAACAACACTCTTTTTCGATACAACGAACGTAAAGTTTGAGTCAAGAAAAAAATGATTCATTATGCAAAATCTAAGACCGGGGACGTTTGGTTAAATCAAACAATGAGCCAAAAAGTTTTCCAAAACAGGGGATTTGAAGAATGCAAATTTTGTCAGGAAGTTGGTGTTTAGGTTTATGGAGGTTATATGATGGTCGGGACGGGCGGATTTGAACCGCCGACCCCTAGCTCCCCATGCTAGTGCGCTAACCAGGCTGCGCCACGCCCCGACACTTCCTCTTTGGCTTAGTTGGTGCTCACTTACTACAGGAAAAAACCGCCTTCTGTCAAGTAAAGCTGAAAGTTTTTTGAGGTTCAATGCGAGCATTGTAACTAAAAACCCTTGCTCATTTTAAAAAGATGGTGGAAGAAAAGCATAAGCTGTGCGATATTATTACTGTGGAGAGGTTGAATATAAACTTGCTCGTTCACGGGAATTACGGGAATGGACTGGCAAAGAGGTAAAATGGCCAAACAAAAAGATAAGGTGCTCATTGTGGACGATGATCCTGTGGTGGGATCATTCCTTGCGCACACAATAAATTCAAGAGGTTACGAGGCGGTTTATTACCAGAATCCAATAGAAGCTCTTTATCATGCTCAGAAAGAATCCTTTTCCCTGGCGTTCGTTGATGTTCAGATGCCGGAAATGAGCGGATTGGAACTGATTTCCCTTCTTAAACGCTACAATCCACGGATAGAAATTATACTGGTTAGCGGATATGGATCTCTTGATGATACCGTAAAAGCGATCAAAATTGGTATCTCCGATTATCTTAAGAAGCCCTTCACCGTTGATGAGGTTTCCTTCTGTTTGAACCATTTTGAGGAACGAGTTCGGATCCGCAAGCAACTTGAGAAAACCGAAGAACGATATTCAAGATTGGTAGAAAATGTCCCCCTCATAATCTTTTCCATAAATCGTGACCTCCAGCTTACTTTTGTTAACAAGACACTAGAAGCCATTCTGGGCTACACCCCTGATGAGATTATAGAAGACGAAAGATGGTTTGAGAAAATCGTTCATCAGGAAGATAGAGAACGGTTAAGACGCTCTTTTCTCAGATTCTTCGAGGGAGACTGCACTCCTTTTAAGGACGAGTGCCGTTTTATCCATAAGAAAAATCACATTGTTTACACCCTGGTTCAGTCCCTTCCCCTGTATCAAGATAATTCTGGAGCTTGTGAAATGGATGGAATTGTAGTGGATATAACCGATCGAGTGTTCTACGAAAAATCACTCGTTCAGGGCGAGAAACTTAAAACCCTTGGTGCTATTGCAACCGAAGTGGCTCACGAAATTCGGAATCCTCTCACATCCATTGGCGGGTTTGCTAGAAGAATCAAAAAGAAATATCCTGAACTGAAAGAAGCTGACATTATTCTGCAAGAAGTGCATAGATTGGAACAGCTCCTAAATCGTATTAGACAATATCTTCAGCCTGTGGAAGCCCGCCGGATCTGCCTTAATGTTAACGAACAGGTTACTCGCTGTTATGAACTGCTAATGCCTGAAATGGAGCAAAAAGGGGTAATGTGTGAGCTTTCTCTTGGGCAATACATGCCTTACATCTTTGTTGACCCAAATATGCTTCTCCAGGTGTTAATAAATCTCTTTCGTAATGCTATAGACGGCTGTAAATGCGAGAGGAAGTTTAGAGTGGTAACCTTTGCGACGGAAAACCATGTTCACATACAGTGTATTACACCTTTACCACCTGGAGAGGAATTGGACTGCGAATCAGTCTTTTTGCCTTTCTCAGAAGGCGGTAAAAGCATTGGGCTTCCCCTGTCTTACCGGCTTGTTAAAAACATGGGAGGCATTCTAACGTGCTTTCAAGAAGGAAACAACGCCATATTTACAGCCACATTTCCTGTGGCTCAGATTGAGGAGTGCAACACAAACGTGAGTTTCAAAACTCTGTAAGAGTAAGGCATATCTTGCTCATCCCTCTTCTTCCTGTCATTCCGGGACACGAAGTGCCGAGGAATCTCCTGAGGAGATCCCCACTTCGCGTTCGGGGTGATAGGCAGGAAAGACATCATCAATAAAAACGGAGCAGAAAATTTTATGAGCTTATTTCGAGAAGGCGAGTGGGTGCTTATAACTACTCAGAAAGGTAAAGACTGGTTGGTGCTTTTGAAAAGTGGATCTGTTTTCTCATGCCATTTAGGATCAATCCGCCACGATGAAATAATGACAAAAAAAGAAGGTGATGTGTGGGAAACCCCATCAGGCACAAAACTTTTGTTTTTCCGTCCTGCTCTAACAGATTTTCTCTTTCACATAAAACGTAGAACTCAGATCATGTATCCCAAGGACATTGGAGCGATCCTATGCTACGGTGATATTCGACCAGGTATGACCGTGCTTGAAAGTGGTGTTGGTTCGGGTGCTCTAACCATGTTCCTTCTCGCTTTCATAGGAAATAACGGTAAAGTCGTATCGGTTGAGAAGCGACCAGAATTCGCCAGACTCGCAAGAGAAAATATACAAAAAGTTTTTGGAGAAATACCGCCTTCGTGGCAACTGGTCGTTGCCGATATAGAATCTCCCCCCTTTGTAGCAACTTTTGATAGGATTATTCTTGATCTTCCTGAACCCTGGAGAGCCGTAGATAGTGCTTCAATGCTTCTTAAAGATGGGGGCATTCTTGTAAGCTTGAGCCCTCAGGTGGTTCAACTTCAGATGGTTGCAAGAGCCTTGAGGAAAAAGGGCTTCAGATGTTTTCAGATTTTTGAAATCCTTAAGAGAGACTGGCTTATCAACGAACATCGCACAAGACCTGCCGATAGGATGATCGCTCACACGGGGTTTCTTCTTTTCGCCCGCAAAACAACGGATTCGGTCTGGGCGGAAGAAGATAACGGCGAAGATGCACAGCTACCCTTGTAGGGGTCCCACATCTTCTTCCTGTCATCGTATGTTTTCCGAGGTGTCCTGAGCAAAGCGAAGGACGCCGAGGAATCTCATGAGGAGATCCCTCGCTAGCGCTCGGGATGACAATTCTTTTAATCTCCCTTTCCTTGTCATTCCGAGGCACGAAGTGCCGAGGAACCTCCTGATGAGACCCCCTCATCCCGCGTTCCGCGAGATTCGGGGTGACAGGCATATAATTATTTGTTAGACCTGCAGTGTTCCGCAATAGACAAAAGACCGTACAGGGTTTTCATGTGAGGAACCCTAACGCCGAGCTTTTCAGCTTTTCTTACCGCATTCCCCAGTATAGCTTCTACTTCCATTGGTCTTCCTGATTCGTAATCAACAAGCATGCTGGTCTTATACGGCTTCATGGCCTTTGTGGAGTTGATATGTTCATCCACAATGGATGGTCGAACTGGGTTGCCATCAGCTTGAGCAAGAGCGACCACTTCTTCCATGACTGCCCGAACTACAGATTCTATCAACGGCGTTGAAACCATTTTGTCCGTCGTGCATCCGCCTGCAAGCACAGATATTGGATTAAAAGGCGCATTCCATACCAGCTTTTCCCATCTTGCTGTTATAACATCTTCGCTGACGGCGGCATGAACTCCCGATGTCTTGAAAAGTTCTACGAGCTTTTCTGCCGATGAGCTTTTCCCTTTGGGATAGCGTCCGATGACGAGTCTTCCGTAATCGGTGTGGTGAATTTCTCCTGGAGCCTTTCTTTCACAGCAAATAAAGGCAAGTCCGCTGAGAATTTCGTTCTGTGGAAAGGCAGCGACTACAGGAGGCTCAATGTCTATGCCATTCTGAATTAGCGCTATCACCGTTTTACTTCCCACATAGGGACGAATAATTGAGGGAACGTCAATGGATGGTAACACCTTGGTGCAAACAATGACATAATCGTAGGGTTCTCCTGCGGCGGAATCCTTTATGGAAAGAGTTTTTCTGGGAAAGTAGTGAAAATCTCCCCAGATACTTTGGACTTTAACACCACGGTCTCTGATGACTTCGTAATCAGAGCGGCATAGAAGATCAACCCGAGCACCGCTCTGGACAAGTTTTCCCGCGTAAAACCCACCAATAGCGCCAGTTCCTACAACAAGAATATCTGGAGCATCCATTGTCATATCTTCCTCTCCTGTCCTATAGGGTGATAATTTCGTACCCCTCCTCAATGAACCGACCAAGACTTACATGTCCCGTCATGTCGGCTACAACAGGAAGCCCTGATGCTTCAACCGCTTCGATAACTCCAAGCTTCTGTGAACAGGCTCGGCATACAGCCGCTATAAGACCAGCGTTTTTTGCTCGGATGTAAAGATTGTGAAGGAAATGGTCGGGATTTTCCATTTCGGGAACAAGTTTTACACTTTCTCCTTCAATGACTATCTTGCCTTCGAGACCTTTTTCCTTCATATCAAGAGCGTTAAGTAATACATGGATAAAACACATTGGTTCACCACGAAAGGCACAAATAACAACCTTCTTCATTGTTTGCCCCCTGTTTTTTCATGACACAACTGCTCCCATCGCGTCCGGATAGAACGACGCAGACGATGGATGTCATGCCAGTCCTGGTATTTTTCCGAATCTGCGTCTTTTCCCCACAATCCCAATAACTTCAAAGTTTCGAGATCTTCTCGGGAAAACTCTTCAACGTTTTTGCCGAGCAAATCAATCCTGTGTTGGAGTCTTCTAAGCACTGAGTAGGCTTTTAGAAGCTCCCTTTTTTCACTTTCCGATATTTGCCACAATTCAAGCACAATAGGAAGACTATCCGTCACAGAAAGTGGATGATTCAATGACGAAACTCTTCGACTTATAGCTGTTGCCTGGCACCAGAATTCTAGTTCCACCAGTCCGCCACGTCCCAGCTTAATGTGGATGGCATTTTCATCTTCGTTTGTCCGCTCCTTTTCTATCCGCACTTTGAGTTCACAGAGGCGTTTTAGCACGTTTTCAAAATGCCGATTCTGAAAACAGAAGTCCCGGGCTCTATGTTTAAGCTTTTCTACCATTTCCAGGTGACCAATAACGGGGCGAAATCTTAAGAGAGATGAGATTTCCCAGATATCGGCTTTTCTTTCGTAGTATTCTTCCCAGGCTGAATAGGTTACAACCAGAGGACCATAGTTTCCCGTCGGTCGTAGCCTCATGTCCACTTCGTATCCCGGTCCTTCCTGAAGAGGCATGGAAATGAGACGGACGAATCGCTGGATAAGACGTGTTACAGATTCGGGGATTTCGGATCCGTCTTTGTCTTGTTGAGGATTATATACAAAGACCAGATCAAGATCAGAGCGGTAGCCCATTTCAAAGCTTCCCCACCTTCCCATTGCCGCAACCACAAATGGGTATGACTCGGGGTCACAATTAGTTACATAGGAGCAGACAATTTTATAAGTTGACTGAACAAAAAAGTCTGCGAGAAGAGAAAGTTCTCGTTCGAGATCCTTAATGAGCGGGTTGAAGTTTATATCCCACAGAGCTATATGAATAAGGCGCTCGTTTTTAAGACGTCGAAGCCACATCAGAGCATCCTCAAAGGTGTGAGTATCAGAAAGAATTTCGTTTGCTCGAGCCTTCCAGATCTCGTGGGAGCAAAGATGGGATTCATCTTCGGTTTCGTCGGCAAAACTTTCTGCAAGATATGGAATCTGTATAAGAAGTTCTCCCATCATGGGGACTCTGGTAACCAGAGAGAGGGTTTTTTCGAGCACATTGTTTTCTCTTGCCTTTGGTGATGTAAGAAATTTCATAAAGCCGGGGCGTTTTCCCACACTTTGAGCCCATCTTTTTACACGAACTTCCGTCTGAGGAACTAAAATCGAACCCCTATGGGGTGTTACAAGAACATCCCAAACTTGTCTGGCGAGATCCTTTCCAAGGGTTTCTTCAAGCCATGACGGGACGGTTGAGTGAATATCACCATCCCTTGTCATCCCGGTATCACTATCCCTTGTCACCTCTGGGGTACTACCCTTTGTCATCCCTGCGTTACTATCCCTTGTCATCCCTGTGTTATTATCCCTTGTCATCCCTATGTTATTATCTCTTGTCATCCCGAGCGAAGCGAGGGATCTCCTTGGATGGGGTTCTCGGCACTTCGTGCCTTCGGCACTCAGAGCCTCGGAATGACATTGCCCCAGCCGTAGGCGTGATTCTTCCTCCAGCGTGTCCTGATCATGAATCCCGCCGTAGGTAGAATCGGAAGCTTCAAAAAGCCGTTCAAAGTGCCACCTCACCACATTTGTGTGATTTTGCAGGCGGTTGAGCAATTCTTCGTAATCGGAACACCCGATAGCCTGCACGAGTTTTTGCTGGGCGGTTGGATTTTTAGGGATTGTGTGAGTCTGGCGATTTTCGTCAAGCTGAACCCAATGTTCTAGCTCTCTAAGGAAGATGTAAGCTTCCGATAAGGATTTGGCTTCGGTTTCCTTTAAAAGTCCTTCGTTTTTAAGAGCTTCTATGCACCTTAGAGTATTCCTTTCCCTTAGGCTTTTTTTTCGTCCTCCGTAGGTAAGCTGGAGAGACTGCACAAGGAATTCGATTTCCCGTATGCCACCTTTTCCCAATTTTACGTTATAACCAGGGCCTGGCTGATCCTGGGGAGTTTCCTTTAGCATACGATCTCGCATTTGCTTTATTTCGTCTATGGCTTGAAAATCCAGGAATCTTCTGAAGACGAACGGCTGAACTTCTGCAAGGAATTGGTTGCCAAGAGCTATATCTCCAGCGACTGGAGCGGCTTTTATGAGAGCGAGTCTTTCCCAGGGCTTGCCTTCCAGAAGATAATAATGCACGGCGTAGGCAAGAGACGGCACAAGTTCTCCGTCTTTACCGCCTGGTCTGAGCCTTAAATCTACAAGGAAAACTCTATCCCCTTCGATTGAGTCTGAGAGAAGGCGTGATATGTTTTGAGCCAGCTTGGGGAGAAATTCCTGAGCAATTCTTGCATCATCTTTTGATAGAGCATCGCATAGAAAGAGCAGATCAATGTCGGAAACGAAATTTAGTTCTCTCCCGCCAAGCTTTCCCATACCAAGGATAACGAGTTTTATATTGTCTTTGGCCTGGTTCCACGTCCTGAGATCTGATGAAGCGGGTAGCCATAGTTTGGGATGTTCTAAGAGGATTTTCAGAGTTGTCTGAAGAGTCGTAATTGCCAGATCAGAAAGCTGGGAAACGGTTTCTGAGAAAGAATCCATACGCAGAAGGTTTCTTGCTCCAAGCCTCAAAAAATGTTGCTGCTTAAAACTTCTAAGCGTTTTTGCCAGATGTATCCATGATATGTCTCTATCAGCAGGGAGGGCGAGTTTTTCAGATAGGCTCTTGTAGAGTTCCGTTACAGTAAACCGGCGGGACAGTTTTTTATAGAGCCATTCTTCGTATTCTGGAAACCTCCCAAGAAGTATAGCAAAATAATGGGAACAGCTTTTCAAAAGCTGGCACAGCTTATCCCGCTCAGGCATATAACTATAATTCATCTTGATTCCTCAATTTTTCACCACGATTTTTAGGCTTCCCTCAGTGGGATGACACATTGTCTGGTTTTTAGCAAGATTTTTGATGGTAGCTAGCCGGGGAGTTCTCCCCGACTAACCAAACAGAGGGTTGCAAATTTTGCGGAAGGCAAATAATGTTCGCAACGCGAACATCGATCCTTTATGCTCAGCTAAATCCGCCTTTTGGTGTCCCGCAGCTTGCTCCTGAAGTTGTAAAAGTGGATCCAGAGCGTGCTGAGAAGCAAAGAGAAATAAGCTTGACACAATTAGAATCACCGCAAGCCGGGCATTTAACTATCTCATCTGTTTTTAAGACGAGCGTCTCAAAACGATGTCCGCAAGTTCCGCATTGATACTCAAAAATTGGCATTGTAAGCCTCCTTCATTGATAAATAAAATTTGAGAATCGGTTTTTTATTAACCATTCCGATTGAAAAATCAATGCCAAGGAGGGAGCGAAAATTGCCGATATCTGTAAGGGGCACATCCCGCCGCAGAAAGTGTGTCGTAATGCGATGCGTGAAAAGGCTCCAGAAGGGACTTTTCCACCAAGTAGTTATCTAAAATAGTCAGCTTATTGTTCTTTACTGCCCTAAAAGCTTTTCTAAGGGGGTTCAGAACAGTTTTCATTTTTTCCAGCAACTTAAAAAATTCTTCGAAAAAATTAAAGAAATCTTCCAAAAAATAAAAAAAAAAAGCTTTGCAACATTTATCTGTGAATTCTCTAAAAATTTAGCAAAACACTAAAAAATTTGGGTCTTGATATTGACTTAAAGATTTAAGAGGATTCTGAAAATACTTGCAAACTATAACCAAAGGCAAACTTTGTTTATTTTAATTTTAAAAGGAGGTAAGGAGGTAAGGTTATGGCTTGGAAGATGGATGTAAATCCTCTGGGTAACCTTGGTTTGTCGGCTCTGGTAGCAGCAATCCCGATTTTTTTCCTTTTTTGGGCTTTAGCTTACAAAAAGATGAAGGGGCATTGGGCTGCTGTGGGTGCTGTATTGATAGCTTTAATCATAGCGGTCATTGCTTACAAAATGCCGGTTAACCTAGCGATACTATCTACTTTTTATGGTTTTCTTTTTGGGCTCTGGCCTGTTTCGTGGATTATAATCACGGCTATTTACATTTATAACCTTTCGGTAGAAACTGGACAGTTTGAAATCATAAAAAACTCTTTAGCTGCGATAAGTAACGACCGAAGGGTGCAGGCTATTCTTATAGCCTTTTGCTTTGGAGCTTTCTTAGAGGGAGCAGCTGGTTTTGGCACTCCTGTGGCTATTTCTGCAGCTATGCTTGCGGGTATCGGTTTTAACCCTGTATATGCCTCTGGTATAGCCCTTCTGGCAAATACCGCTCCGGTTGCTTTTGGTGCTATCGGAATTCCTATAGTGGTCGGTGCTCAGGTTTCAGGTGTGGACATGATGGCCTTGTCTAAGATGGTAGGAAGACAGCTTCCTTTCTTTAGCATAATTATTCCTCTTTATATGTCGGTAGTTATGGCGGGCTGGAAAAAGACCTTAGAAATCTGGCCGGTTCTTTTGGTTGCCGGTGGTTCCTTTGCTATAACCCAGTTTTTGGTTTCTAATTACTTAGGTCCTTATCTTCCTGATATCTTATCTTCTCTCATAACCATTATTTGCACAGCTATCTTCGTAAGGATTTGGCATCCTAAAGAAATTTGGACCTTTGAACATGAAGAGGCGGTAGAAAAGGCAAAACTTCAGTATACGTTAGGGCAGGTTTTCAGAGCCTGGGCACCTTTTATCATTCTTTCTATCTTTATTGCTGCTTGGGGTGTAAAGTCGGTTAAAACTGTCTTGGACCAGATTTTAACCATCAAATTCCCTATCATTGGCCTGGATAAAGAGATAATAGATCATGTAGGGAAACCTAAACCAGCCGTTTATGTATGGAACATTCTTAGTGCTGCAGGGACGGCCATCCTTTTTGCAGGCATTCTTTCTATTCCTGTGGTGGACGCATCCCTTTCTACCGCCATCAGAGTAGCAGGCAAAACCCTTAACTCCCTTAAATGGGCCATCTTTACTATAGGTGCCATATTGGGTTTTGCTTATCTTATGAATTATTCAGGTATGGCTATTACCTTGGGGTTGGCTTTTGCCTCTACCGGGGTGTTATTCCCGCTTTTCTCTGCCTTCCTTGGTTGGTTGGGGGTATTTATGACCGGTTCTGATACTTCTACCAACGCACTTTTTGGCAAACTTCAGGAGGTTACCGCAAGACAGATCAATATTGACCCTGTCCTTACGGTAGCAACCAACTCTTCAGGTGGAGTTATGGGCAAGATGATTTCTCCCCAGTCTATAGCTGTGGCAACCGCAGCCACTGGTCTTAGCGGAAAAGAAGGAGACATTTTTAGATTTACCTTTAAACATTCTGTCATCTTAACCTTTTTGATGGGTGTGCTTGCCATGCTACAGGCCTATGTGTTTACTTGGATGATTCCAGCATGGGAAAAAGCTGTAGAAACCGCTAAGGCTGCTTCTGCTGCTCAGGCTGCACCTCAAGAGGGGTATAACATACTTATAGCCACTTTTGTGGCATCGATTTTACTGGTCATCATTTCAAGGATCGTGGGTAAGGGGGTAAGTTATGTTAAATAGCGCTTTTATCAACGCTTGCATTTCCTTGTTAGGAGAAGAAAACGTTTTAACCAAAGAAGCAGAACTTATTACCTATAGTTATGATGCCACCCCGGGGATACCCCGGGAAATCCCTGGGGCAGTCCTTTTTCCTCAAACCACAGAACAGGTGCAAGGGATAGTAAAGCTCTGTAGGCAACATAAAGTGCCTATCTATCCCAGAGGGGCAGGCACCTGTTTAAGCGGGGGGCCTGTCCCCTTAAGCAAGGGAGTGGTTATTTCCTTCCAAAGGATGAATAAAATCTTAGAAATAGACACCGACAACCTTACAGCTACTGTTCAGCCTGGGGTAGTAGTGGCTACCCTTAATGCTGAGGTAGCCAAGTATGGTCTGCTTTATCCTCCAGACCCTGGTTCTATGGCGGTAGCGACCATCGGTGGAACGGTAGCGGAAAATTCCGGTGGTTTAAGAGGGCTTAAGTACGGAGTAACTAAACATTATGTGATGGGTATGGAGTTAGTCCTTCCTACAGGAGAGGTGTTTAGATTTGGAGGAAAAACGGTAAAAAATGTCACCGCCTATGATTTTACCGGACTTTTTGTAGGGTCTGAAGGAACTTTAGGTATCGTTACAGAGGTTATTTTAAAACTTATCCCAGCTCCTAAATACAGAAAATCTATGATCGCCTTTTTTGATACTCTTGAAGATGCGGGTCAGACGGTTACAGACATAATAAGGGCTCACGTTATTCCTGCAACCTTAGAAATTATGGATAACGTGACCATAAGAACTGTGGAAAACTTTGCTAAAGTGGGGTTGCCAACCGATGCTGCTGCCCTTTTATTAATAGAGGTTGACGGAAACGGAAAAGATGGAGTAGAGGAAGAGGCACAGAAGGTGCTGGAAGTTATTCAAAAGAACAAAGGAAGGCCTAAGATAGCAGAAACTGACCAAGAAAGGGATAGCCTTTGGGCGGCAAGAAGGGCGGCTCTTCCTGCTTTAGCTCAGGTTAAACCAGCTACGGTTTTAGAAGATGCCACGGTTCCCAGAACTAAAATCGTAGATATGTTAAAGGCAGTCCAAGAAATTGCCAAAAAATACAATCTTACTATAGGCACCTTCGGACATGCAGGGGACGGAAACCTCCATCCTACCTTCATGGTTGACCCTATGGATAAAGATGAAATGACAAGGCTTGACAAAGCGATAGACGAGATTTTTGACGTGGCTCTAAAGCTTGGAGGCACCCTTTCTGGTGAGCACGGTATCGGAATTGCCAAGAAAAAATATTTAAAAAATGAGCTTGGTAGTTCGGGTATAGAAGTTATGAAGAGACTTAAGAAGGCTTTAGACCCTGAGAACATCTTAAACCCTGGCAAATTAGTCCCTATGGAGGATTAAACGGTGGGGAACAACACCTTTGAAAACGACGAGCGTTTGAAAAGAGAACTTATGAGGTGTATGAAATGTGGTAACTGCATGGCTGTTTGTCCTGTTTATGGGGTTGAGGTAAAAGAAAGCGCCGTCGCCAGAGCGAAAATCGCTTTAGGAGAAGCTTACTTAGAAGGAAAAATAAAAGACAAAGATTTGATGAACCTTATTTACAACTGCTTGGTTTGTAAGTCCTGCATGCTTGCCTGTCCTTCAGGAGTAAAATACGATAAGATCATCTTGGGGTTAAGGCATAAGCTTACTAAGGACATGGGTAAACCCTGGGTTAAAAAGTTGGCTTTTTGGAATTTAACCCATCCCTCGCTTTTTGATAAAGGGCTAAGGGCTTTTTCCAAAACGCAAGGGATCTTTTTAGAGAAACGAGGGCCTAGACTCAGGGCTCCCAGAGCCTTTTTAAGAACTTTTGGGAAAAGGTTTGATAAAGATTTCGTTCTTCCTGAGTTGGCCTCAAAAGCCTTTAGAGATAGTGTAAACGAGGTAGTAGACGTCCCTAAACCTCAGGCCACAGCCCTTTTTTTTACGGGATGTTCTATAAACTACCTTTATCCTGAAATCGGAGAGGACATTCTGTTAGTTTTAAAGAAAAACGACATAAAGACCCTTATCCCTAAGGGGCAAAATTGTTGTGGTATGCCGGTTATGGTCCATGGAGACATAGAAAAGGCTAAAGAACTGGCTAAAAACAACTTAGACCTTTTTGAAAGGTTAAATCCCGATTACATCGTAACAGGATGTGCCTCTTGTGGAAGCGCTTTAAAACATGAGTATCCTTTGATTTTTGAGGGAGACATAGAATATGAAAATAAGGCTAAAAAATGGGCTGAAAAGGTGCATGACATAACCAGCTTTCTTTTAAAAGCGATAGAGTTTAAGAAACCTAAGGCTGAACTAAAGCTTAAGGTAACCTATCACGACCCATGCCATCTTAAAAAATCTATGAAGGTTTGGACAGAGCCAAGAGAAATTCTAAAATCTATTCCAGGTCTTCAGCTTATAGAGATGAAAATGCCAGATGCCTGTTGTGGAAGCGGTGGTTCTTATCATTTAGCCTATCCAGATACAAGCTTAAAAATCCTTCGGTCTAAGATGGAAGACGTAAAATCTACCCAGGCAGAGGTAGTAGCTACCGAATGTCCTGCCTGTATGATGCAATTAGGAGAAGGAACTCAAAGGTATAAGGTTAATGCCAAAGTAAAACATGTAATAAGTTTACTGGCTGAGGCCTATAGGAGGGAGTCCTAATGTTTGAACTTTTCAAAGAAAAAGCCTCTGCTTTGATGGCAGAGGTCCACACATTTAAAAACCAAAGAGAAACCTTAGAGTTTATCAAAGGCTTTATCAAAGAAAACACGTTGACCGAAGACCAAAAGGCTGTGGTTTGGTATGACACCTGGTTTCTTGATGGAGAGAAAAAAGAAGACCTTTTAGCAGAACTTCCGCAAATTACCTTTGAGATTACTCCAGAAATAGCCAGCAAGGCTAAAATTGGGATAAACGAAGTAGACGGAGCAATTGCTGAGTCTGGATCTTTGATAGAGGTTTCTAATCATATCCAAAAAAGGTTGGTTTCATCCTTACCAGAAATACATATAGCTATCTTGCCTACAAATAGAATATTTCCAGACCTTAAAACTGCCCTTCGATCTTTTAACTTTGCTACCACTTCCTATATCTCTCTTATCAGCGGTCCCAGCAGAACGGCAGACATAGAAAGGGTTTTAACCATAGGGGTTCACGGCCCAGAAAGGGTTGTTATAGTTTGTGTAGAAAATTTATAAGTTTATAAGACTATGAAACCAAGTGGGGTTAACCATGCTTAAAGAGGAAATCCAGAAGGCTTTACAAAATCCTGTTATCGCTAAGGCGCTAACCAATTTTTATGAAGCCTATGTGGTGGCTCGGGAAAAGGCTTATGAAGGGCTTGATTTTGAGGAGATAAGAAACGAAATAGTAAGGGTAAAGAGCTATACTGCCGAGCATTTTGATGAATTGATTAGAAAATTTACAGAAGAAGCTACCAAAAAAGGGGCTAAAGTTTTTTATACCAAAGAGATCAAAGAGGTTATTAACTATGTGCTACAGGTAGCCAAGGCACACAACGTAAAGACTATCGTTAAATCAAAGTCCATGGCCACCGAGGAGATCCATCTTAACAAGCATCTTCAAGAAGCAGGGATAGAGGTGTTTGAGACAGACTTAGGAGAGTGGATCATTCAGCTTGCAGGACAGCGCCCTTCTCACATGGTTTTGCCTGCCATCCACCTTACCAGGTATGAGGTTTCAGACATCTTTACCAAAAAAGTAGAGACCGTTGAGCCTGACATCAAGAAAATGGTAAAGTTTGCCAGAAAAAATTTAAGAGGAAAATTCCTTAAAGCAGACTTAGGCATAACCGGAGCTAACATAGCGATAGCCGAGACAGGAAGCCTTGTAATTTTTACCAACGAAGGAAATGCGAGATTGGTTTTGACTTTACCTAAGGTTCACATAGCGATAGTAGGAATAGAAAAACTGGTAGACAAGCTTGAAGACATAGACCCAATCGTAAAAGCTTTGCCAAGAAACGCAACCGCTCAACCTATTACTACCTATGCATCTTTTATTACCGGAGAAAGGGAACACTGGGACGGAACTAAAAAAGAGGTTCATATCATCCTTTTTGATAACGGTCGTTCCGAAATGGCTAAAGACCCAGTTTTTAAAGAGGCCTTACAATGTATAAGATGTGCCTCATGTTTGAACGTATGCCCTGTTTTTAGGTTGATAAGCGGTCTTGTCTTTGGAAGGGTTTATACTGGAGGAATAGGAACCATCCTCACCGCTTGGACCGAAGGGCTTAAGGCTACTAAAGACATCCAAAACCTCTGTATCCAGTGTGGTAATTGCGTAAAAATATGTCCAGGTAAAATTAACATTCCAGACCTGATCTTAGAAATAAGAAGAAGACTAGCAGAAGAAGAAGGCTTACCCTTAAAGGTAAGAGCGATTTATTCTGTAGTAAACAATCGTCGACTTTTCCATACAACCTTAAGGCTGGCTTCAAAACTACAGAAGCCATTTAAACAAGGACCTTTTATTAGACATCTGCCTTTAGCCCTATCCGAACCAACTCAGGAAAGAAGCCTTCCTGCTATAGCAGAAACACCTTTTAGAGACCTTATCAAAAAAATTAAACAACCAGACTTTAAAGAAAAGGTTGCCTTTTTTGCCGGCTGTCTTATAGATTTCGCCTATCCAGAAATAGGAGAGAAGCTGGTTAAACTCCTTAACAAGGCAGATATTAAAGTAGTCTTTCCTCAAGATCAGACCTGTTGTGGAGCCCCCGCTCTTTACAACGGCGTTATGGATGTAGCCGCCAATAACATGTTGCAAAATCTAAATGCGTTAGAACAAGAAAACCCAGATTATATCCTTTCAGCCTGCCCTACCTGCACCTTAGTTTTAAAGAAAAAAGGTTTGTTAGCTTTAAGAAACCAAAAAGTTTCTTCTGAGGTTTTATCCAGAGCAGAAAAGATGGCAGAAAAAGTGGTAGACACCTCTTATTTTATAAGCAGACTTATCAAGGAAGGAAGGCTTACCTTTAGTAAACCTTTGGAGGAAGAGTTTACTTATCATGATTCATGTCATCTTAAACGTTCGTTAAACATCTGGCAAGAACCGAGAGAGTCTTTGCAAAAAGCAGGACTTAAGCTAAAAGAAATGTTTGAGTCTGACATGTGCTGTGGTATGGGAGGATCTTATTCTCTCAAGTTTCCAGAGATTTCTGCTAAGATCCTAGAAAGGAAATTGAAAAACGCACAAGATACAGGGGTCAAATTGGTATGTACCGATTGCCCCGGATGTATTATGCAGATAAGAGGAGGAGCAGATAAGAAAGGTTTAGACCTCAAAGTAAAGCATTCTTTAGAAATTCTTGCAGAAAGGCTATAATTATGAAAGTAATAGGAGAGTATAAGGCAAAAAGGATTATCCAAGGTAGGGTTCCTAAAGGGGAAGACCTATTTAAATGGTTGACCGAGAAGGTGAAAGAGTTAAACATCAAAGCCGGGATGGTTTCAGGGATAGGAGCTGTAACTAAAGCAACCATAGGGTATTATGACCAAATCAAAAGGGAGTATGTAATCAAAAGTTTTAACCAGCCTATGGAGGTTTTAAGTTTAAAAGGAAACATTTCGGTTAAAGACGGAGTCCCCTTTGCCCATTTACATGTGGTATTAGGAAAGGAGGATTTTACCGCCATAGGTGGACATCTATTTGAAGGCTCTGAGGTTTTTGCCTTTGAGTTTGAGATAGTAGAGTTTGAAGGCAAGGTATTACAAAGAGGTTTTGATGAACAAACAGGTCTATATCTTTGGCAAGAAGGTTAGACCTAAAAAGGCGGTCTGATTTAGACCGCCTCTAACATGAAATCCTTTAAATCTTAACTAAAATGTTCGCTGGCACGTTTTTAACCGAGGCAACCCCGGTTAACAACATCGTTTGAACCAGTTCGTTTTTAATTTTATCAAAATACAACTTAAGCCCTTCTCTCATCCCACCAAACACCGCTATTACTACCGGTCTTCCGATAAGGACGACATCAGCACCAAGGGCAAGTAATTTAAGCACGTCTGCTCCGCTTCTTACTCCTCCGTCTGCTATAATGGTCATCTTCCCTTTAAACCTTGAGGTTATTTCTGGTAAAACATCAGCTACACCCGGGGTATGGTCTAAAACCCTCCCTCCATGGTTAGAAACTACAATACAGGAAACACCGCAATTATAAGCAATTTCAGCGTCTTTTACGGTCATAATACCCTTAAGAACAAAGGGAAGATTGGTGGCCTTTACCAACTCTTCTATTTCTTTAGTAGTTTTAGGACTTACAGGCTGTCCTTTCAAAGCCATGGTGATAAGCCCTGCACCGTCTATGTCAATTCCTACAGCCAGAGCTCCAGCCTCTTCTGCCATCCGAATCCTTTTAATGATCTCTTCTTGTGCCCTGGGTTTAATAATAGGGACACCCTTCCCTTCAAATTTTTTAATAGCATTGATACCGCTTGAATACATCAAAAGATCTGCTCCGTCTCCTGTCCAACCGATGGTTCCAGCCATAAGAGAACCAGCGATTACCTCTTCAGTATAAACATCTTCGGTAAGAGCTCCTCCCATGTTGTAGGTAGTTCCAGTGATAGGAGCAGCCATGACCGGCAGGGCTAAAGTCTGACCAAACAACTCTGTCTTAGTAGAAGGATCTTTTACCTCGTGAATAGCAGTAAGGTTAAATCTATAGCGGTTTAAAGCCTCTAAATTAGCTTTAAAAGCAGAACCTGTCCCCAATCCACCCATTCCAGGCACTTCTCCAGCACAAGCCACTCCATTACACACCGGGCAAACTCTACAAAAACCTTTTAGTTTTTCTCTGGCGTTTTTTCTTACCTCTTCCCAAGTCATAACCTCCTCCTTAAAAGGAATAGTAAAATATAAATTCATCTTCTTTTATCTCCAAGACGATTTTTCACAATAGCACCTATATCAAAACTAACTCGATGAAAATGAATTTAGTTATCTACAAACAGCACCCCCCTTGCCACTCAAGCCAATCCATGATAAAACCCTACCCGATTGTAATGGCTGGTTTACTCAATAGAAACATCCACAGGGGTTATCACATCACCGGGGAGGGTTGTCCATGAATTTAAAAACCAGAATGAAGCTTATGGGGATTATTCCTGTTTGTGTAATAGTTCTGCTAGCCGTTTGGATATTCTGGTCGACTATGGATGAATATTCCATCTCCAGAATACAAACTACCAATTTGGATTTAATCGCCAAAACATCACATCTCATAACCTGTGTTCAAAAAGAAAGGGGCATGAGTGCCACTTTTGTAAGCGGTGGACTTTCTGCCGAAGAAGTCAAAAAAGCAAGAACTGCAACGGATGAAGCACTTAAAACCTTTGCTTCCAGCCTCTCCAGAGCAAAAATCGCCTCGGAAGCCGTGAAGCAAGGAGGGGAAATTCCTAAACTGCTGGAAAGTGTTAGATCTGAAGTTGACGCCAAAAAAGACATGCAAGGCATTTTCTTCCGTTACACTGAAATTGTTGACAAACTTTTGCTTATTGAAGGCGCATGTGCTCAGGCAAAAACCACCGGTGGAGCTGGGAAAACAATGGTAGGCATCCAGGTGCTGGAGCTTGCTAAGGAAAACGCAGGAAAATTAAGGGGGTTCGGGTCTGGAGTCATCACGAGAGGAAAAGCTCTTTCTGATGATGAACTATCCTTTCTGGTTACATGGTATGGAAACATCGAATCCCTTCTTCGGTCACCTTTAATTGTGCTTCCTAAAGACGTTTTATCGAAATTTCAGGCAGTTGTTTCAGGAAGCACATTTAATCAAGCAGAAACATTATCGAGGAAATTGCTTAAAGAAGCTCAAAGCGGTTCCTTTACCGTTGATGCTAAGGAATTTTTCAAGACCTGGACGGATTTTATTTCCCAGATGGATGATGTGATACAGGCAGCAGTTAAAAGTGGCACAACATTATCCGAGCAAATCTCCCATAAAGCTAGAAACATGTTCATAGGATTTTCTATTGGAGCTTGCATATTGCTTGCTATTATTATTTCTCTTTCTTTCTTTACCTACAGATCAATTGTGCGCATATTAGACCAGAGTTTGAATGAACTTAACGAAGCATCAAAGCAGATTCTCATGGGTTCATCCCAGCTTGCCTCTTCAAGTTCATCACTAGCCGATGGTTCATCACGGCAGGCCGCAGCAATTGAGGAAAGCAGCGCAGCCTCAGAAGAGATGGCGTCTCAGCTCAAAATGACAGTGGAAAACATAAGAGAGCTAAACAGATTCTCAGATCTTACCGAAAAAAGCATGAAAGCAAGCCACAAGGCTCTCCGCCAAACCGCCGAAGCTCTCAAACAGGTGGTAGCAAACAGTGAATCTGCAATGAAAATCATAAAACACATTGATGAGATAGCCTTTCAGACCAATCTTCTTGCGCTAAATGCGGCAGTTGAGGCGGCTCGAGCCGGAGAAGCTGGAGCTGGGTTTGCCGTAGTTGCCGAAGAAGTCCGAAGCCTTGCCATGAGATCGGCTGAGGCATCCAAGGAAACCCAGCAGGTCATCGAAACGGTAGTAGAAGCGGTAAGGCGAGTAGATGAACTCACTCAGGAAACCCTCAAGCTATTCTACCAGATGGGAGATGATGCAAAGAAAGTAGCCGACATTGTTAAGGAAATTAGAGTTGCAGCAGAAGAACAAAGTAAAGGTGTGGATCAGCTCAATCAGGCGGTCAACGAACTCAATCAAGTTGTGCAGGAAAACGCATCTCGGGCCGAAGAACTTGCCGCCGTTTCGGAAGAGCTTGACGCTCAAAGCCAGTTGATGGCGTCACTAATCGTTAAGATCGCCAGCTTTGCGGGCATTTCAATAGATTCTGCCAAAACAACAGGGCAAACACTAAAGAAACCGGTAGATGTGAAGGCAGCGGCAAAAGCTCCAGTTCCATCTACCGTAACTTCCAGAAAAACTAGCGCTAAAATTTCTCCAAAGCAATCACAGCCTGCCAGAGAAGCTAAGCCAGAGGAAATAATTCCTCTGGATGATGATTTCTCAGATTTTTAAACATTCCTTATTCACCAGCAGACGCAGGCTTTTGATACGTCTGCTGGTGGATCACCATCTCAAACGATGACCTTTCAGAATCACGTTCTATGCTTTCGAAAAAATCTATCGTTTCTTGTAAGACTGTGGCTTTTTCGTTATCTATTGTAATCATATGGTAGCTATTGTGGAGTACAACCAACTTTTTGATAGATGACGAGATACCATTATAAATCACTTCAGAGCTTTTTATACTGGTAAAATCGTCAATCTTAGAATGTATCAAAATGGTTGGAACATTAACTCTAGCAAGGTTTTTACGCAGGATTTTAGACAACTTTAATAACTCATATATGGTAACTCCAGGGATAATTTCATAAGCCATTGAATTTTTTTCCATCATTTTCTGCATCATTTTTCTGACGAAATCATTTTTCACACCATAAGGATATGTTTCCTTAAATGACCACACATATCTTATGGGTGTTTTCAGGGCGGTGGGCAAAATAACTACAGCTTTGGGTATATTCCAGCCGTCCAGAAAAAGCACAGGAGCCCAAAGTGCTACACCGCTCAAGATGCCGGGACATTCTATATCCACCATAAGTCCCAGCATCCCACCTATGCATAATCCTCCAACATAAACATGGCGGTAGTGCTGTTTCAGCCGAAGGACTTCTTCCTTCACGACATTATACCAGTCTTTCCATGTGGTTTTTTTAAGGCTTTTTAGAGTATCACAATGACCTGGCAAGACGGGACAGAAAACATCATAACCTCCATCCCGCTTCATCTTGCCAGCAATCCATCGTAATTCAGCTGGTCCTCCGGTAAGTCCGTGAACCAGAAGAACAGCTTTATCAGAAGATCCACTCTTAAGGATGAACCCCTTTTCATAGTTCTTCATTACTTTAACACCCTCCTGAACAATCCATCCAACAAATCACAGGCCAATTCTATTTCTTCTTCTGAAATTTCAAGGGAAGGAGCAAGCGTCAGGACATTTTTATAGTATCCTCCAACATCAAGCACAAGCCCCATCTTTTTACCTTTTACTTCTATATCTCCTTTAAGTCCTTCTTCAACTAGTTTATCGGTAAGAGCTTTAGAAGGGGTATAACTGTCCTCTTCGCAGATTTCTATTCTGAGAGCAAGTCCAAGTCCATCAACATGGCCTATATGCTTATAACGCTTTTTAAGCTCATTCAGTCCCTCAAGGAAAAGCTTCCCTTTGCGAGATACGGTAATTTCATAATTCTTTTCCTCAATGAGTTTCATCACCTCCAGTCCTGCTCTCATACCAATAGGGTTAGAAGAAAAGGTCGAATGAGTGCTTCCAGGCGGGAAAACCTCGGGTTTTATAAGTTCCTCTGAAGCCCACAAACCCGCAAGAGGGTTCATACCGTTAGTGAGAGACTTTCCGAAGACTATAACATCAGGTTTCACTCCAAAATTTTCTATAGCAAAGAGTTTTCCTGTGCGGTAAAATCCCATTTGTATCTCATCGTCCACAAGAAGAATCTTGTGATCGTCCAGAATCTTTTTGAGTTTTACGAAATATTCCGGTGGTGGAACAACATATCCACCTGTTCCCTGGATGGCTTCAATAAAGAACGCTCCAAACTCACAATTTTTGGTTTTCGGATTATATACTCCATAATATTCCGATTCGAATAACTTTTTAAACTGGCTTACACAGTAGTAATCGCAGGAATCGAATTTCTTACCGTAAAAACATCTGAAACAATATGGGAAAGGAACGAACATTGCTCGATCTGCGAAGAAGCCGTATTGTTCTCTATATCGATAGCTCGATGTTATACTTGTAGCACCGAGAGTGCGTCCATGGTATCCACCCATAAAAGCAAAAAACAAATATTTACCTGTAGCATTTCTTAAAAGTTTTATCGTATCTTCAATCGCCTGGGAACCACCGACGTTAAAATGCACTCTTCCTTTTATATTGAACCTCTGATCAATCGCTTCACAAAGCTTTTTAGCGAGAAGCACTTTCTCTTCGGAAAGAAACTGTGAAGCAAGTTGTCCCAATTTATCCATTTGGTCTTTTATGGCATTATTGATTCTCTCGTTCTTATATCCAAAGTTGCAGGCAGAATACCACATTTGTAAATCGAGGTAGGGAATTCCATCAGAGTCGAAAAGATAACTTCCTTCAGCCCTTCTGAAAATTTTGGGTCTGGGAAGATAATGAACTGTGTCCCCGTGAGAACAATATTTTGCTTCAAGCCTGAGAATTTCTTCGTCGTTTAACATCTATCACAACCTCCTCGGATGTAAGTATTTGAAGAACATCGCCGAAGTCAGCAAACCGATGAAGTTTAACTCCTGTGTCAACCAAACAATCAAAGAGTTTCTCCTTAGCAAAAACCCTTTCCATTTTACTAGCTACACAAAGATCTGAACGACCATCACCTATATAAACTGAATCCAAATCATTCTCTTGCTCTAGCTCAGAAAAAACTGCATAGCACTTACATGTTGCATTTTTGGAATCACAGTCTTTGCGATAATAAGGAAAAGATGGAATTAGATCTCCTCTGTGATTCAGTTTCAATTCGCTACATATTATTTTATCAGGCACTATGCCATGAGATTTCAAAATATGACGTATGAATAGATCAAAACCGTCACTAACAATGCATAATTTCCATCCCTGAAGCTTCACAAAGCGATAAAACTCCCGAAAATATGGATCAATTTTTATGCCATCAAGAAATCTTCTCAGTTCCAGTTCATTTATTCTTCTTACCGTTTTCATTTGCCTCGAAAGGCATTCCCTTGATCCTATTTTGCCCTCCTGCCAAAGTTGTTCTATTTTAATGTATTCTTCAGATGCGAAAACCTCCAGAAATTTATCTATTACATCTTCCATTGTTATCGTACCATCAAAGTCACAAAATATTATCATCATTTTTCCTCCTTTAAACCTATCCAGTCTTGCCATCCTAACCAGCCAAATTATCCTTTACACCGCATGAAAAAGAAATGAAGATTACCTGCCGCCTTCCTAAAAATTGTTCGCAACCTACCGGTCCATATCATTACCAGACCATTTAGGCAACAAAACATTTACTTCTGTCCACTTTCCTTCTTCGCTTTCTATGGATACTTCTCCTTTGTGAAGCTCGATTATTCTCTTAACCATTGCTAATCCAAGGCCAGCCCCGCCATATCGAGAAGATCTTGACTGTTCAACACGGTAAAATTGGTCAAAAATCTTCGGGATTTCATCTTTGGGAATGCCAGGACCGGAATTACCTATTGTTACCGCCACACTGTGGGTCATAGATTCGCTCCCCACAATTTCTATGCTTCCCCCATCTACGTTATATTTAACTGCGTTATCCAGAAGATTAGAAAAAGCCCTGTAAAGCTGCTCCTTATTCCCAGCTACAACAAGTTCGGGTGGAACATAAACCTCAATGGAAATATTACGCACATCGGCTAGAAGGCGGTAATCAACCACCAGAGATTCTATCAACTCCGACAGGTTGACTGGTTCCAGTTTTGTGGTCGTGGCAAGCTCAAGGGAGGAAAGATCCAGCAGATCTTTGATCAATTTTTCCATCCTAAAAACTTGTTCAGTGAGCTTCATAAGGTTTTCCACCGAGAAACAATGATGATTCTCAAGCTGCTGGCAGGTCATCATCTCATCCAAAGTCAATCTCATTAGAGTAAGAGGGGTTTTGAGTTCGTGAGAAGTGTCAGCAATGAGTCTTTTTTGGCGAACAAAGGCTCCTTCAAGTCGATCGAAGACATGGTTGAGAGTTCTTGCTAGTGCGGAAAACTCATCATGACTACGTTCGTCCACAGGAATCCTGCGATCCAAATGCTTTTCAGTAATCTCCATAACCTGATCCTTTATGACCCTAACAGGTTTTAAAATCAGACCACTTACAAAATAGCTTAATCCAACGAGAAATGCCGAGGAGGCTATCAGGCCAATTCCTATGCCAATTATAATATCAATGAGATTTTCTTCAATGTCCTCTACAGGGCGAGCAGTAATAACAAAAAACTTTTTATCTCCGATTGTTATATCAGCGGACTTAACTCTAAAATTCACTTCTCCTTTCTTGTCTTGACCCAGATTTACATAGATTTTTTCCACAGGAAGGATAAGACTCACAGTTAGCGGCGAATCAGGATCTTCTGGTTTTGGTAGATCAAATATTCTGGTAAGTTCAGACTGATACAGAAGTTCATCAGAGCCATAACGATACACCTTGATCCAGTAATGTCTATCATCCAGGAAATAGGTATCGCGAATCTCCCCCTCCCTTGCAATCATTGATGTTACTAGCCTAGAAACAGTATCAAGTTCAGAATCAACAATATATAACGGTTGTTCCCACAAATACCATAAAAGTATAATCGAAAACAGCAGGCTTGATCCAAAGCCTGCTCCGGCAATCATAATGGTTATTTTTTTGCGAACTGTCATTTGGTATCATCTTTTATCATGTAACCTACACCTCTGATGGTTCTAATAACAGAACCATTAACATCCCCTATTTTTCTTCTTATGTTTTTAATATGCACGTCGATAAAGTTAGACATACTAAACGGATCAAAGGCGTCACCCCACACATGTTCTGCAAGGCTAAATCTTGAGACAGCTTTGTTCTTATTATACATGAGAAACTCTAAGATAGAGAACTCTCTCATGGTAAGCTCTACCGCTTGTCCATCAACTAACACTTCCCTGGTCGCCGTATTAAGCTGAATATTGCCAACTCGAATAACCGCATCCTTTTGCTCACAACTTCGCCTAAGAACAGCTCTTACTCTAGCCATAAGTTCGTCGAGAGAGAAAGGCTTAGCCAGATAATCATCCGCTCCAAGGTCAAGAGCCTTGACTTTCTCATCGACACTCTTCCTGGCCGTGAGCATAATAACAGGCGTGTTTATACCAGCTTGCCGAATCTCCTTCAACACTGAAAAACCATCCTGTTTAGGAAGCATAATGTCCAGAATGATAATGTCGAACTCGGAGTTGAAGATCTTATCGAGAGCTTCTTCTCCATCCACCGCTGTTTCAACAATATATCGCTGACGTTGAAAAGAAATCCTGAGCTGATCCAGGAGATTCTCTTCGTCGTCAACTATAAGTATTCTCACACAGCACCTCTCTCACGATTTTTTTCTTTTTCAGTGTCAATCCCCTCCCATGAAGAAAACATGAACGAGAAATCCCAATTACTCAAGCTTGAAAAAAGCGTCGTCAAATTCCGGCTTTCCTTCATATTTCTTCAAAAACCTCGCAGCATAATGTTCTGGATGCTCAAAGACTGACATATCGAGTTCAATGCCTACTTCTTGAAAGGCTTTTACCACTTCTTTTGGCTTTGGAGGGCAGCCCTTAACAAAAACGGCATGACGGATAGAGGGATTATCCCTGTGGAGTTCGCTCATGCATTTCCCCAGCAGAATTGTATGTTTCTTTGTGCCTGAAGGATTCATTGCTTTCCCGGTAAGAACTTCCACATCATCCCATGGATTTCCCTTCCAGGCTCGAGCAATAGCGGTAAGAATCACTCCGTTAAGGAAAGAACAGTAAGTGCACAGAGTATCGTCATATTTCCAGTAAGAAATGCCCTTAATGCCTATTTTTTCCATAATCAAAGGAAGAGAATTGTCCTGATTGTAGTCAAAAGAATAATGGTGTGGCGCAATCAGGTTTTCCAGCTTTTCTCCTGCAAGTTCCACATCAGAAAGATCCAGAGGTCTTTTGAGAGCCTCACAGGCATGGACAAGGTGCGGCACTTCCGCCGGACGGTAACCAAGGATAGTGGCTCCAACTTTATCTGCAGAAAGGAGATCCTGAGAAGCAATAAGAAGATTCATCCTTTTTGCCATCCCGTCAAATCCTGGCCCCCGCTCATTGCTGAAAATTCCATCAATTAATGTCCAGACGGGGGGAAGCCCTAGAAAAAGCCTTCCCACGTAAAAGTGGAGATCTCTCCCATCGCTTCTGGAATGGCACTTTTTTCTCGAAGGAATATCGATAAGCCCTTTAAGGTTCTTAATCCCAAGACTCACTACAGTTTGAGCATGAGTTTTAAGAACGGGCAGATCAACAATTAGATCGCTTTCCAGCGCATCAACATTGAAGTTAAGCGTTACACCTTCGGCAATTTCAACGCTTTTAAATGGACGGTCAAACACATCGATCAAATTTACTCCATAACGCTCCTTCAGCTGATAATAGCCCAGCGAGCGGAAAGCTTCTTCGGTTATTTCACGTCGGCCAGCACCTGCAACAACGATTCCTTCACCAATGCTAATTTGTCCAACTCCAGCGTCTTTCAACAACTTCACAACATCTTCCACAACTCTCGATGTGGTAAGTACTCCCCACTTTGGAAACACTCCTCCTGGAACCCAGGTTACAACGTTAGGCTTAATAAAAACTCTGGCGTTATGCCCAAGCTTGGGAAGTCCTCCCGACAGTTCCACAGCGAGCCGAACAGACTCATAAGGCTTTTCATATCGAGCAATACTCACAGTAAAAGCCATAATCTTTGCCCTCCTGTCAAAAAGCGATTGTCAATAAATCCTTCCATGGTGTCTGTTAAAGTTACTAAGTTTAATCATCGGTAGGCAAGCTGCATGTTTACTATTTTTGCGGAGTTTACTGCGGCAAGCAAAAGCTTTGATCTGCCGATTTTTTTTCTAACTTTTCTCAAAATGTGGTAATTTCCCTTTGATTTTTGAAGGAAGGTTCAAGATCTCCTTGAGCCGATTAAGAAATGATGAAGAGGTGAACAAAGGCTATATATGAAGTCAGCGATAGTTATAACGAGGCAAACCGAGGTATTTAACAGCCTGAGCGAAACTCTTGGAAATGATTGGCACACGGAAATAGTCTCCGGTGAACAACTACAAACCAAAGACTCACATCAATATCATCCGAACATTATTTTCTGGGATATAAATTCACTCACACCAGGAGGAAAGGCAAATTCAACTAAAATTAGCGAAGAAATCAAGCAGATTAAGGCCACTTTTGGCGATAATATTCCCATTGTGGTAATAGCCTCCAGAGACAGAAGAATTGAGGCATTCAAAGCGGTCAAGCATGGAGCTAGTTCTCACCTGTCATATCCCGTAAACTCTGCTGAGCTAAAACAAGTGCTGGAAACGGTCAGAATTTTTACAGAACCTGCGGCAGGCAAAACACCTCACGAATCTTTCTGGAAAGTAACCGTATCCCATCTTGTTAGAACTGAAAGCCCTCTTATGCAGAAGGTTTTTGACGAGATTCAAAGGGTTGCACCCACTGACGCTACAGTGCTACTCACGGGTGAAACCGGAACCGGAAAAAACATGCTTGCAAAACTCATTCATGAGCATAGTCGTCGAGCCGATAAACCCTTCATTCCCGTTCACTGTGGAGCTATCCCGGAAAGCCTTATAGAAAGCGAATTCTTTGGCCACGAAAAGGGCGCATTCACTGGTGCTATGCGGAGAAAACTGGGAAAATTCGAAATTGCCAACGGCGGAACCATCTTTTTGGACGAAATTGGAACTATTACTCCACCGGTTCAAATCAAGCTTCTACAGGTTCTTCAAGATGGTATCTTTTACCGAGTCGGTGGTGATAATCCTCTTCAGACTGACGTAAGAGTCATTGCTGCTGCTAACGTAGATCTTAAAGTACTGGCCGAACAGGGATGTTTCCGGCAGGATCTCTACTACCGCCTAAATGTTTTCCCAATATTTGTTCCACCGTTGAGGGAGCGAAAAGAAGACATCCCTCTTCTTACGGAAATCATATTGGAAAAGCTCAACCGTCGTCATAGGAAAAACATTCAAGGCATTGCCCCTGAGGTAATGGAAGCATTCATGCGGTATAATTGGCCTGGAAATATCAGAGAATTAGAAAATGTCATTGAGAGAGCATACATTCTTGAAACGTCTAATATACTTACTCCAGCCAATTTTCCATCGGACATTATGGGATCACTCAAGAGATGCCATGATCATATTTTTGATGTTTTTGCCCTGCTTAATTCTGAAAACAATCAACTCCCAACTCTTTCTGAATTTAGGAAAGCCGTAGTAACTCACGCAGAGCGAATTTATCTTACCAAACTGCTTCGGGCAAATAACGGTAGAATTAACAAATCGGCGGAAATAGCAGGTATAACTACCAGACAACTCAGGAAGCTTATGAAAAAATGTAACTTGAATAAAGATCAGTTTAAGAAACCGCTGTGTTCCAAGCAATCCAATCTAAAAGAAGAGGGTAGGGGCGAACCTACGTGTTCGACCGTCTAGTAACATTTCCCCCTCTATCGCGGCAGAAAGGCCATCATCCCTACCACTCTTTTGATGCAAAAGCAGAAAGATGGTAGGGGCGAACCTACGTGTTCGCCCGCTCGCCGACAGACAGATAACAATTTACGCTGCAGAACATGGACAAATTCTTGTATAGTCACAGAAACTGCAAGTATCCAGATCATCTGTAGCCCAAAAAGCCCTGGCATTAGCAATATGACTAATAAGAAAAACAAGAACATCCTCAAAAACAGGGCGCACATCCCAAAAATTTTCTTTCATGTCAGCCTGATATTTATTATGTCTCCCGTCACCCAAAGCGTGATAGCAAGCCTTTAAAGCTTTTATATCCGAAAATTCTTTCTTAAAATCGGATAGATCGACAATAAGGCAATAAAATGGAAGCTGCAGGTCTTCTATACATTTTCTTAGTTCGGCCAGTAGGGATGAATCCCAGTGTTCTCCCCTGGGCGAACACACAGGTTCGCCACTACAGGGCGAACACATAGGTTCGCCCCTACTGATTATTTCCTGTAAAGTCTCCCATGAAAATTTTAAATCTGGGCAAAAACCTGATTTATAATCCACAATCCAGAGTTCTCCATCATTTCGCAAAGCGATCATATCAATCCTTCCCCGCAAATTTATCTTCATATCGCTTTGCAGGGGTAATTTCTTGTCTAACGTCACATAAAATTCCCTTTCAAGAGCTTTTACGCTAAAAGGTTGCCATTCCTTATTAAGCCATTCTATATACTTTTTAAGACGATAAATGGCGGTTTCCCTGATGAAAAATCGTCTCTCCCGCCCTAACCTTTTTGAAAGACTGGAATTTAAAAACACATCATCGAAGATTTCTACAATAATTTCCGGGCTAGCACATAGGTTCGCCCCTACCTTTGAAAAATATCGTTTCATCGTTTCATGGAGAATAACACCAAGTTCTGCATAGCCTCGTCCCTCGAGCCCTTCCTCTATTTCGCCGCTATACTCCTCGATGCCCAACACATAGCGATAGAAAAACATTACAGGGCACTTAAGATAAGAATTAAAAAAAGAAGCAGAAAGCCAACTCTTCAGAAGTTCCCTTACTTTTGAATCAAAGGGGCTCTTTTCTATTCGATCCAGGCGCTTTAGCACTCGATAAGGAATCCGCACAGGAATGGGAATCACAGGTTCATCGAGAGAATTCTGCTGCTTGTTGATCTTCCATATAAGTTCTTCTACAAAACGGCTTCTTACCATGGTTAGGCCTAGAGAAGAACGTCTTCCAGAGCCCTGAGTAGAACTCATCGCCGTATAGAAAATGTGCACCTTTCTAGCCGAAGCAATAAGTCGCATAAAAAGATGGCGATTGAAAACAGCATCATCATCCATCGTGGAAAGCCCCAGTTGTCTCCTCAATCCTTCCGGCAAAACCGGATTAAGAGAACGCCGGGGAGGCAAAATACCTTCGTTAGCATTCAGGATAAAAACTTCGTCAAATGATAATAGATTGCTTTCAAAAAATCCCAGGACCTGCAAGCCTCGAAGAGGACTTCCCAAAAAAGGCACACGTACAACATCCACGGTTTCTTTCAGAAATCGGTATGCAGTTGAGATATGCTCAATCGGTTCGGAAGCCCAGTAGGACTGCACAACAGGTTTTATAATATCTTCAATAAACCTCTTGCAAAAGGCCTGCTCCAGATCGGCTTTGTATCCCCAGGTTGTCATCCCTCGGGACGCCTCGGAATGGCCCTGCGTCTTGTCCCTGCCAGCCGAAGAAACTTCCTCCAGCACCTTGCCGATTACTTCAAAAACATCCCTAAACGTCAGCGCAGAACGAGACAGTAACTCTGAAATAAGCAGTTCTCTTATGATTTCGAAAACATGCAAAACCGCCTGACCATCTTCTAAAGATTTTTCATTTTTCTCCGTGTTCTCCGTGGTGAGATCATTGTCTTTTACCACAGAAAGCACAGAGCCGCTGCGAACGGTAGCATCTTTTATAAGCTCTTCAATTTCCTCACAGCTCATATAGGTCGATCCAGCATCTTGCAGCAGAGTTTCAATAGAGAAAAGAG
>Ga0272449_1000491_pt1 | contig 46983 bp, 43 predicted proteins | sample YNPCB0241_FD_198679 | JGI IMG/M metagenome (GOLD analysis project Ga0272449, IMG submission 198679) | Hot spring sediment microbial communities from Yellowstone National Park, WY, United States - YNP-CB-024-1 | ecosystem: Environmental > Aquatic > Thermal springs > Hot (42-90C) > Sediment...
TCCGAATCGCTCGGCGACTCGACAAAGAGCCTGTCCTCGAACACCCACTCCCTTTGATCCCTCCCGGCCGGCGAAGGACGGGAGGCCTCTTGGGCAGACTTCCCCTGTGGCAGTGCCGGGAAGGCCACAGCCACCACGGTGAGCACAACAAGCAGTGAGGTCATCCGGATCGGTATGACTGTGCTCCGCACCATTTTTCCCCCCCTCCTTGAAGGCGTTGGACTTGGCGCCATAATACAGATTCAAGACCGCATTGTCAAGAATGACATTCTCCCGGAGAGCGGAAATACCAGCAGTTGTACGCAGGATCGAGCCGGGAAGCGCGAATTGCTGGAACGGTTTTCTCTGTTCCCGGCAACAGGATCCATCACGAGGGAGAAACCTCATGCCACTGCTCAATTCACCGGGGGATGGAGACCGGATAGGGGTCGGGCAAGAGTAGAGTCACCGGACCGAGGCGCCGAGCTTCTCCAGAAGCTCCAGTACGGCCTGAGGCTCTCGGCAGACCGCCTGATCCCGGAGTCGTTTTAACACGCGAGAGTAATGCCCCACCCACTCTCTGTTCTCGCTCCAGAGGACGCACCCATTGCGCATCCGGATGATGACGACCTGATCTCCGCAGACTCCGACCGATTCAATGCCCTGAAGCATCCACCGCAGCTCTCGCTCCCTCTGCTCCCCGATAACGGTCAGGGTGATCTCCTGCCGCTTCTCCAGCAGACGCTGCAGCTCACCTATGGCGCGCCGACAAATCTCCTCTCCCACTATCCGGTAGGCTCCATCGCCGTGGGCCAGCTTCTTCAAATCGGAGAGGAAGAGAAGCTGGGTGAGTCGGCTCGGCCTCTGACGGCGACGCTCCCGGCGCGCTTCCCCAACGGCCTCGTAGAAGGTGACCAACTGCTGCTTCTCCCTTTGCAGCCCCAACTCCCCCAATTCTGCAAAGAGCGCCTGGTGATAGGCGCGGTGAAGCTCGGGCGTTGTGAGCGAACACAAAAGTCCCTCGGCCCACACGAGAGCCTCTCCACTCCTCTCCTCAAAGAAGTTCATCAGGTGCAGCAGCTCTTCCCGACGTCCGGGATGCGCCAGCGGATCCCACAGGATCATGTCCCGACTCTCCGCCTGTCCAAGGAGCCATTCTTGCGGGACCTTCAAGGCGATGGCGAGGACTTCCAGCTCCTGGGGCATGAGCACTTTCGCCGCTGAGGGCTTGGGCTCCTTGTGACAATTCATGAGGATCTTGGCGATCCGCTCCCGCGTCATGAAGAACGGCTCAGGAAACCGGTTCTCGGCCAAATTCGTGCAGCGACGGGCGAGCGCTTCTTCAGTCAAGCCGAGGTCCCCCATTCGGTTCCGAATCCGGAGAGCGATCTGCCGAAGCCGAGCCGGTTCGATCACCGCCAGAGGCGACACCTTCGGCATACCTTCCTCCTCCGGGAAGGGCTCCTCTACCACATACAATGTGCGATGTCAAGCACACTCATGGCGCCCGAAGTGTGGTATAATTCGGGCCGAAATCACGACGCAAGGTGGGTTAGAAGGCTCCGAACGATTCGGAGGACGTGATATGTCGCACACGGAATGGGATCGGGCGCTTAGCCCCCTTGCCCCAGCGAGCTTGGCGAAGGGCCGCAAGAGACTCGAAGCCCCGGATCTAATGCTTTGGTCCCCTCCTGACTCCTCCGGAAATAGGCCAGGAGCGATGAACCATGCGAGTGAAGTTAGATCGCCATGCCCAAGAATCAAAAAAGATAGTGTTCCGCCCATTCATGTACATTTACATTCTCCCCTCGCGAGAACAGGTTGCCTGCTGTGACGTTGGGTTCGGGTGAGATAAAGCTATGGCGGTTGAGAAGCAAGTGAGGATTTGGGGATGAGGGAACAGTTAGACAGCATACATTCGCAGAGAAAGAAGAACCACTCCGGCCGTTTTACCGTCATCGCCCCCGGCAAGCTCCCTGAGCTGAACTCCCGTCCTATGGGAAAAAAGATCTTGACAGCGAAGAAGAAATATCTAGCTAGAATGAGTACCGGCTGAGGTGGGTGTTTCACGCCGGTTTGGGAGGAGGGAAGTGGAGCAAGATTACACCTACTGCCCTCGATGTAACCGGGAATATCAGACCGGTGCAGCCTTTTGCATGGCCTGTGGGGGACAGCTCGTCTCCCGACCGCTTGTGGAGTCAGCCGTTACGACATGCCCGCAGTGCGGGAGCAGGCTTGAAGTTGGCTTCCGATTTTGCGATCAGTGTGGCGCCCCTCTTTCAGCGCCTTTAGAGGAACCCAAAGCTGTCCTCACCAGGCATTGCTCTTACTGCGGGGCTCCGCTGCCGGTCGCGGAGGGAGTCTTCTGCATGAGCTGTGGGGCTCGGCTTGAACCCGAAGAGGGAGCGGCGCCCGCCGTCCTTTCCGAAGTACAGCGCTGTCCTCACTGTAGGGAGGCTGTGGAAAAGGAAGCAGCGTTCTGTCCATTCTGTGGGCGCGCGATGGTGGAAGCCGCTTCTCCTCCTTCGGCAGCGACAGCAAGAGAGCGCGTCCTGTGTCCTCACTGTCACGCCGAAGTCGAAGTCGGGATGGCGTTCTGTCTCTTTTGCGGAGCACGCCTGGTGGCCCCGCCACTGGGGGAAACGGCAGAAGCGGCAAAGCATGTTGCGCTCTGTCAGCAATGTGGCGCGTCGGTCGAAGAAGGCGTCGAAGTCTGTCCAGCGTGTGGATATTCGATGCTCGCCGAGGTGCCGCCTGCTCCGAGTAAGGCAAAAGTCGCTCCCGGTGGAACCGGCGAGCTTGCTCGTGAAGAAGGAGCCACCTCCACTGGAACTGTCGAAGCTGTCTTAACATGTCCTCAGTGTAGTGCTCCCCTCAAGAGCGGCGTCCAGATCTGCGACGTTTGTGGGTACCGGGCTGAGGAGCGTCTCCCCAGGAGGCGATGGGGCTGGATTGCAACCACCGTTGTCCTGCTCTCGGGAATTGGCGGAGGGGGATGGTATGCTTATCACCATCACCCTCCCACTCGTGAGTTCCTCAATGGAATCCTCTTCAAAATAGGGGTGCTCAAATCGAACCTTGTGTCACCGCCTGTCCCCCCGCCACCGTCCAAGGTAGGCGGGAGACCACAGGGACCTGTGGGGCCGTTGCCAGAGCCGCCCTCTTCTCAGCGGGATCGAAATGTTGTTCGCCTGATCGTCATCACCAATCCCGGCTCCTGTCAGGTCTTCCTCGACGGCCAGTTTGTCGGCACGACGGATACCAGAGGGCGACTCGAGATTCAAACCACTCGTGGGCGCCGTACCCTGCGCGTGTCCCGCGACGGCTACCAGGAGCAGCCCCGAACGGTCAACCTCGTGATGCCACAGGAAGAGCACCGCTTCGTCCTCTCACCCCTTCTGCTGAACGTGCAGATCGTGACTGTTCCACCTGAAGCGCGGGTCTTCCTCGATGGAGAAGATAAAGGCACGACGTCTTCGGACGGTGAGCTCCTCATTCCCCGGGTGCGTGCGGGCTCTCGCCGCTTGCGCGTTGAGAAAAAGCGATACCTCCCTTACGAAGGGCGGGTGGAGGTTTCGGAAGGGAACACGCGGTTTACCGTGACTCTTTCCCTGAATCCGATCTGGAGGGAACTCGAACAGAAGCTGAAAGAGGTTGAGGAAGCGCTCCGGCAAGAGCATATCTCTGAAGCCTTTGATGCTTGCGACGCGCTCGTGCGCCTCAAGGAGGATCTCCCGAAGGAGGATAAGGATGAGGCCCTTCAGCGCATCGCTTCGTCCTGCGGGAAGATCGCTGAGGTTGTTCGCGCGATCTCTCGCCAGTTGATCGCTCGTTACACTGGTCTCTACGGACTCCGGGTGGAGCCGAACGCTGCTGCTGCAATGAGAATCCTCTATGAACGACTTCAGCGCCTCCATGAAGCACTTCCTGGATTCCCGAAGTCTGACCCGCCTTATCACGACTATGCTCGATACTGGCGAGCCAAAGCTCAGCCCGGGGAGCCGGAGCCTTGCGGGCCGGAGAACTTCGATCCCAATGAAGCGGAGATTCACTATGACCTTGGATGGTGCACGTTCCGCGATCGGCAGAGAGCTAAGGTCCATTTCTTTCGCGCTCGGGATCTGAAGGATTGGGCGCTGCCCTATTTCGGACTCGCAAAGCTCGACTGGAAGGACGCGGAGCGTGAGCGTGATAAGAAGATCAAGCAAAGGAAATTTGAAGCGATTATCGCCGATCTTACACGGGCGATCGCTCTGGATGGCGACTTCACGTATTACTTCTACGCCGAGCGTGCGATCGCCTTCGCCAAGATCGGAAAGACGGAAAAAGCGACCGCCGATGGGCAGCAAGCCGTGCGACTCAAGCCCGCGAGCGCCTACACCCATTACGCCCTCGGCTTCGTGTACTACCAGGCCGGCAAAAAGTACTACCCGCAAGCTCAGCGCGAGCTGGAGACCGCTCTTCGTATCAAGGATGTAGACCCGCTCACTCCTGAACAGCGAAAACTCGTGTCTGAGTGGCTCGCCGACATGCAGAGAAGGCGATGAGGAAAGATCCGGTGGGGCCGAAATCGGTCACAACCGGCTGCCTGAAGGATTCGCCCTCGTATGGGCAAGAATGTGGGAGATGGGCTCTGTTGGTCAATGCATTCTCAGGTCGGCGATTATGGTCCTCACCCTCTTCGTGGGCCTGGGGGGGCAGTTCCCCTCAAAGTTGAAGGAGGCATTCCGTGAAAGAGAGGGAACCTGTCCGCGAGACACTTGAGCGTGCGCGCTCAGTGGTAGACTTCAGCTCCGCGATGATGGAGCCGATGGTCGTTCTCATCACTATGAGCGCCTATCTATCAAAACCGCAAAGACGCAGAGGACGCCAAGAGAGGTCTCAAGAGTTTTTCGCCTCGGCGGTGAGTTGTGTGAGCCATTCTAAGGACGATCTTCACCGCTTGTAGGGAGGAAAACAATGTAGAGGAGGTGAAACAATGATGACGTGCCCGCATTGTGGAGGATCGCATCCCGCTACCGCTCGATTTTGTCCCATCAGTGGAAAGCCCATCCCTCAGCCTTCAAAGCAGACTCCGCCCCCAGAGTCCCATCTCTTTTCGGGTGTTGATACTAGAATACCCAAAGAGGCACCTAGGGGTGGTTCTTTTCTGTTTATGAGAGTGGTCATACAGGCTCTCTCACGAGGGAGCGTCTTCCGGAGGGCGACGGCTATTAGTCTCTACGTCTTGGCTGTTGCGATCGGTATTTTCGGGCTCTCCACATGGATTGGTGTGTGGGCGTTGGTGAAAGAGCCCTTGAAGAATGCCCCACCTATCTCGCTCTTGGGAGTTATCGTGTTCCAACTCCTCCTCGCCGTAGGGATATACGCGGTGGTTCATACGATCTTCATCCGCGCGCGGAATGTTCTCGAGTTACCTGAAGGGGAATTCACCATCATTCCCATCGCGTCGCTCCTCACCAAGCTCACGGGGGAAGTCGTCGCTGTCTCCCTCGCCGTCACCGTCGTCGGAGGTGAGATATTGATCTGGTTCCTCGGACCCCGAGCGCAAAGGGAGCTCCCCTTTGGGGTGCTACCCTTTTTGGATTTGGGTGCATTATTTGGTGGTGGCCTGGTGGGTCTGCCTTTGGCTTACGGGGTGCTCGTGTTCTTCTATTGGATATCGGAGCTTGAGCTTGTTCTCGTGGCTATCGCGCGGAATACGGAGGTCATGCGGCGTGTTGCCGAGCGCTATGAGCAGGCCGAAATGCCGGCGGCACAGGGCCTTCATCCGTCACCGAGGGCGGGGAGCTGACGAGCCAAGGCCGGCTCCGCCACAACGTGCCGATGAAAGAGTGACGGCTTATGACGCCTCATCCCCTAAGGCTCATCCCATAGATGTGCCGGCCAAGTGTGAGCGACCTGACGATCCAGCCAGGACTCAAAGCGGGCAATTTGGTCTCTGCCTGAATTCATGGCTGCCGTCGGGAATGCCCGTCTATGTATGATGGAAACGAACCGGCCTGGATGGAAAATACCGGACGGCATCCGGTCCCTGTGTGCTTAGGCGGAAACTTCTCATCAGAAGCAGGCACGATCTTGAGGGGATCTTTAACGATGTGCGACGTCGCGCACACTCAACGCGCGAGGATTATGGTAAAATCCACGCCGAAAAAGTTTGAGGCATGGGTGGATCATCAGAACGATTCAGAGGGACAGGGATATGGCAAGGAAATCGGATCGTTGGCGATCAGCCCGTGACCCCATGATTTCCCAGGAAAAATTCGCTCAGGAGGTGGACAATGCGTGCCGATCGCATTCGCATTGTGATCTTCGGGCTACTGCTCGTCAGTCTGGTTTCCTTCGGGCCGGTGAGGGAAGCGAAACCGGCACATTCTGCGATTCCGCTCCGTCGTCCCGCCTTCCTCGCGCAAGAGGTGACAACCCTGGCGGGATATTTCGACAGCACGGCGGGGATCGCCGCTTATTACAACGCCAAAACGCCGATCAATCTTACCCGCGCACGAGCGCTCTTTACCGCCCTTGAGCAAGAGACCGATCAGTATCTGATTGGTTCGATAAGAGTCCCCGACTACCCGTCTAAATACGACATCCACGTCTTCCTCCATCGCGACGGGTGGGTCATGGCCTACTATCTGAACAAGGATCCGGCGGCCATGATGATTGATTGGATCTATTTTCACACGAGCAATCAGGCTCAGCTTCGGACCAAGCACGAGGCGATCCTCCAATATGTAGCCGGCCAGTTGAGGCTCCCTTATGAGGCCCCTACTTTCTACGACTTCCGGAATCCAGGCGCTACCCACCTGATGATCATCCTGAAATGGACGAGCGGTAGGGGTGACCAATTCCAAGTTCAATTACCATCCTTGCCCTACGCGTTTTATGACCAAGGCTGGGGACTCGGAGGATATGTAGGCCGATACGAATGCGATTTTAGGTATAGCCTGGGTGACCGCGGGATCGCAAGCTTCAGGGTGAGCTGCAACAACTGTTGGGGGTTTGCTGAAGGAGCTTTTTCGGCTTCTGATCTTCCGCCAAACGTTTACCGTACGATTTCGATCTCCGCTGCTCTCTATGGTGGCTCTTGTGCTGACGCCTACACATACGGGGTTCTCATTCTCATCTATCGGGCGCCATGAACATGAACGTCACACGCAGATGGAAATGGGGAATTGTCGCCCTCGTCTTGATCGTTCCGGCGATGCCCTCTCAGGGGAGCGGGCAGCAGGGAGGTGGAATTCAAGTCACGGGCGCGAGCCTGATCTGGCAGAGAGAACTGTCTAATGCTCCGGACGATCTGCGGGTTGCTCTTGAAGCCGTGCCCATGCACGTCGTGACCAGCCAGGCGGGTGGAATCTGGGCTCTCTCACTCCAGCTTCCGGATGACTTTCAGATGATTCTCGAAGGGATTCTCACTCCGGTGACGACGGCTTCGGCCGATCAGATATGGTCGCGGCTGATGCCGGGTCTTCCAGATAGCTTGTGGGAGATTCTGGATCACGTGCCCGTGGGGATCGTCCTTGGGTCTGCGGATAAGAACCGCACGGATCGCCTGAGGTATCCCTGCGAGATCGTCCAGGATTCCACACCCCCTCAGATCCGCGACGTGAGGGCTACCGAGCAGGGGGTCATCACCTGGACGACCAATGAGCCAACCATTGGCCGCGTTCGGTATGGGACGGCGTCCGGGGAGTATCCGAATCGGTTGGAGAGCCCGATCTACAAGACGGCGCACGAGGTGAGGCTCCCGCGGCTTGTTTCGGGCACGCGGTATTATTTCATCATCCAGGCCACCGATCGGTGTGGCAACACGGCGGAGACTCCGGAACAGAGCTTCGTCGCCAATCCCAATCCCTGAGCCTTGGGCAGCGAGGGCGGACAAAAAGACACGGGCCATGGGGTCGCTAGTGGAGGTGTGTGCTTTCACAGTGTGTGCGGGCAAGTTCTTAGGGAATGGGGGTGTAAGGTCCTGCCCTTCTCGCTCTTGAGAAGCCTGCCGTCTTCGAGCCGGCCCAAATGGTCTTTGGGGATTGGAGGCGAGGGATTCGGTGGCGTCGCTCCGGGGGTCGAACGCTTACTCGCTGCGCAGGGCTTCCACCGGATCGAGTCGTGCTGCTCGGATTGCCGGTACCAGTCCGGCAATCACACCGACGGTCATCAGGGCAGAGTAGGAGATTCTCAGAGCCCGGTTCCCCCCAAATTCCCTAAGCTCGCGAATGCGAGTGGCCCGCGGGATACGATCGAATCCCATGCGCCTCGCCATGTCGAATGCGTGAAATCATTCTTCGTGTGAACGTATCGAGCCTCTCCCGACCGATAGGGCCGTCTCCTTCGAGGACTTGGAGGTCTTTTTGTACTCCGCATCCTAGGGTTCGCGTGCGCTCACCCTAAGCTACGTTCGGTCGCCCGCTCGCGCGGGCTTTATGAAGTTGGGAGCATCTCAATAAATTCGCCTCGCTCACCCGAGACTAATGTCGGACGCGCACTTACGTGGGCTTTATGAGTTGGGAGCATCTCCATAGGGTTCGCTCGCGCTCATCCGAGCGCTAACCTCTTCGGTCGCCTGCTTACGTGGGCTTCATGAGGTTGGGGGATACCTCAATAGGGTTTGCTCGCCCGAAGTTACGTCCGGTTTCCGGGCCTCCATCAGGAGGCGGAGTGCCATCGCTCGGGTTCGTTCGTCCGAGGCTACGTCCGGGTGCCCGCTTCGCAGGGTTATCTATGGTCGGGGGGGTAATAGGGTTCGCGGGCGTTCGCCCAGGGCTCACTTCGGGCTATTGGCTGCGCGGGCTCATGTGTGGTCGGCGCTTCCTTGACGAATTCGAGCAAACGGAGGAGAATTACAGGCTCGGCGAGTCCCGGGTGGGATCGAACCAAAGACGGGGGAAATGGAGCATGTATCGAGGACGCGAGGGAATGTGGTCGTGGATCCTGCATCGGGTGACCGGTTTAGGCATCCTGCTCTTTCTCGCCATCCACATTGTGGACATCTATCTCTTGGGCTGGCCGGATGTGTTCAACAAGCTGCTGTTTTTCTACCGCCATCCGGTTTTTCGTGTGGCTGAAGTCTTTCTGGTGGCGGCCGTGCTCTATCATGCGCTCAATGGCATTCGCATTATCCTTGTGGACTTCTGGGTGGAGGGGACGCGGTTTCACCGTCAGATCTTCTGGGCGCAGGTCGTGCTCTTTCTGCTCATTTGGATTCCGACGTCGTTTGTGATGCTCAGCCCGGTCGTCTTCGGGCGATAGGAGAGGGGGGATTATGTACGCGGGGCGAGAACGACCGACAGGGGGATTCGAACTGTTCGCCTGGTTCTTCATGCGCATCTCGGGGGTGGTTCTCATCATCCTCGTTCTCGGGCACCTGGCCATCATGCATGTGATCCACACGGTGGATGCGATTGACTTCGATTTCGTCGCCCGGCGATGGGCGAGCCCGTTCTGGCGCACGTATGATCTGGTGATGTTGTGGCTGGCGCTTCTGCATGGTGTGAACGGGCTGCGGACGGTCATTGACGATTACGTGCATCGGAAGGGCTGGCGCGTGGTCTCGCTCACGGTATTGGCGCTCGTGGGCTTTGTGCTCTTGGCGATGGGGACGCAGATCATCCTGACGTTTGAAGCCCCGCTCGGGCGAGAGATCGCCGGGCGTCCTTGAGGGAGGGAACCGACATGGCGATCCTCCATCGGTATGACGCGGTGATCGTCGGAGCAGGGGGAGCGGGATTGCGGGCGGCGCTCGAAGTCGCCCGCACGACGCCGCGCGTTGCCGTCGTGAGCAAGCTCTATCCCATTCGTTCGCACACGGGCACGGCTCAGGGAGGGATCGGCGCGGCTCTCGGCAACATGGAGGAAGATCACTGGGAATGGCACATGTTCGACACGGTCAAGGGAAGCGATTATCTGGCCGACCAGGATGCCGTGGAGATCATGTGCCAGGAGGCGATCGCGTGCGTCTATGAGCTGGAGCATTGGGGCTTGCCTTTCGATCGCACGCCGGAGGGGAAGATCGCGCAGCGTCGCTTCGGGGGGCACACGCGCAACTTCGGGGAAGCGCCCGTGCGCCGCGCCTGCCATGCGGCGGATCGAACGGGGCACATGATCCTGCAAACGCTCTATCAGCAGTGCCTCAAGCACGAGGTCCAATTCTTCAACGAGTTCCATGTCCTGGATCTCCTGCTGGAGGATAACGTCTGCCGCGGGGTGGTCGCGCTCTCGCTCGCGGATGGTGAGATGCACATCTTTCACGCGAAGGCCGTGCTTTTTGCGACGGGTGGATTCGGCCGCATGTACAAGGTCACGAGCAATGCGCGCTCGCTCACCGGAGATGGTGTGGCCATCGCCTTGCGCCGAGGCATTCCGCTCGAAGACATGGAATTCTTCCAATTCCATCCGACGGGGATTTACAAGCTCGGCATCCTCATCTCGGAGGCGGCGCGGGGTGAGGGCGGCATCCTGCGCAACCGGCAGGGCGAACGCTTCATGGAGCGATATGCGCCGACGCTTCTGGATCTGGCGCCCCGCGACATCATCTCTCGGTGCATGTACACGGAGATTCGCGAAGGACGGGGCATTGACGGGAAGGACTATTTGCATCTGGACCTGACGCATCTGGGGCGTGAGGTCATCGAGAAGAAGCTGCCCGACATCACGGACTTCGCTCGGACGTATCTCGGCATCGATCCCGTGCGCGAGCCGATCCCGGTGCAACCGACGGCCCATTACGCGATGGGAGGGATTCCGACCGACGTGCACGGTCGCGTCATCCGGGATGAGAAGAACACGCCCGTGCTCGGTTTCTACGCCGCGGGCGAATGCGCCTGTGTCTCCGTGCATGGAGCGAATCGGCTCGGCACGAATTCGCTCGTGGACATTCTCGTCTTCGGGAAGCTGGCCGGCCGGCACATGGCCGAATACATCCGCGGTGCGGACTTCGCGCCGCTGCCCAAAGAGGCCGATGGTCCGGCGCGCGAGGAATGCGCGCGTGTGCTCGCGAGCAACGGCTCGGAATCGGTCGCGCGCGTGCGTGAGACTCTGCAGCGGGAGATGATGGACAAAGCCTCCGTCTTTCGAACGCAGGAAGGGTTGGAGGCGATGCTCGCCATTGTGAAAGAGCTTCGGGAGCGGTATCGGCGCATTCGCCTGCAGGATAAGGGGAAGATCTTCAACACGGACCTTCAGGAGGCGCTCGAGCTGGGGTATCTGCTCGATCTCGCCGAAGTGACCGTCGTCAGCGCCCTGGCGCGTCGTGAGAGCCGAGGCGCTCATTATCGGGAGGATTTCCCCCAACGCAACGATGCCGAATGGCTCAAACACACGCTCGCCTATCGCCTCAACGGCGAATTCGAGCTGCGCTACAAGCCGGTGGTGATCACCCGCTTTCAACCCGTCGAGCGGAAGTACTGAGAGAGGTGCCTCACGCGGGGCGCCCACGCGGAGAGAGCTTATGCGTGTGCAGATGAAGATCAAGCGATTCAACCCGGAACGGGATCGGGAGCCCTACTGGGCGGAGTATGAGGTCGAGGTCGAGCCTGTGGACCGCGTCCTGGATGCGCTCGAATACGTGAAATGGCATCTGGATGGCACGCTCACGTTTCGGCGCTCCTGCGCACACGGCATTTGTGGCTCCGATGCTATGCTCATCAACGGTCGCAACCGGCTGGCGTGCAAGGTGCTCGTCAAGGAGTTGGGGTCGCGCATCACGGTCGAACCGCTGCGCGGCTTTCCGGTGATCAAGGATCTGGTCGTGGACATGGAGGGATTTTTTGCGAAGTATCGGGCCGTCAAACCCTATTTGATGAACGACGAGCCTCCGCCGGAGACGGAACGCCGACAATCTCCGGCCGAGCGCGCGCGGTTCGATGACACCACCAAATGCATTCTCTGTGGCGCGTGCACGACCTCTTGTCCCTCGTTCTGGGCCAATGGGGAGTACATAGGCCCGGCGGCGATCGTGGCCGCTCATCGGTTCATTTTCGACAGCCGCGATCGTGGGGCGGCGGAACGGTTAGCCCTCTTGAACACGCGCACCGGCGTGTGGCGCTGCCGCACGATCTTCAACTGCGTCGAAGCGTGTCCGCGCGGCATTGATGTCACGCGCGCCATCGCCGAGGTGAAGCGCGCCCTTCTCTTCTCCGGGCTGTGAGGCGAGTTTCCCCCAAGGAGGGGTCGGGCTGAAAATCCCCCGCCTCCACCCCCCGGCCCCTCCATTTCCGACTCGGGTTCAGCGCACGATCTCCTCGTAGGCCGCACGAATACGTCGCCGATGCTCCTCATGCTCCCGCTCGAGCTCATCGGGGGAAGAGTAGCCGAGCCACTTCGCGACCTCGTCAAGCGTCGCGCGCCGCGGAGGCAGCGCGTAGACCGGACGTCCGAAGATCACGCGCAGGGCGTGATCGAGCTGGCGGAGAAAGTGGTATCCGGCAGCGAGACGCTCATGCTGCTCCGAGGTGAGGACACCGCGCTCATGTAAATAGGCGATCAGGGGGATCGTCCCCCGCTGCTCCGGCTCGGGGATTCGATGCTTCAACTGGAGATAGCGGGTGGCGAAATAGACATCCATCATCCCCCCTCTGCCGAACTTGAAATTCCGCGAGGAAGTGGGTCGAGCGTTCTCTCGCTCGATTCGATCCCGCATCTCGCGGGCGTCGCTCGCCAGCGTCGCGGGATCGCTGGGACGGGGATGCAGGATGAGAGCTTGTAGTTCCTCATGAATCTGCCGGCCGAAGTGAGGATCGCCACCGATCGGGAAGGCTTTCAAATATGCGAGCCGTTCCCATGTGGAGGCCTTCGTCCTCAGGTAATCGCCAAAAGCCGATCGGCTCTGCGCCAGGGGAGACGCATTTCCTCCGGGCCGCAAGCGCAGGTCTACGCGATAGAGATACCCCTCGTGCGTGATCGTCGAGAGAATGTGGATGATCATCTCGACCAGACGCCCGTACGCTTCCGAAGCCGAGAGCCCGAGCAATGGGCTCGGTACTCGATCTTCGTAGACGACGATGATGTCCAGGTCCGAGCCATAATCCACGCCCATGTGGCCGAGTCGTCCGAGGCCGAGGATTGTGAAGACGGCCGGTGTGCCGCTCTGACCGTATCGCGCGACGAGTTTCTCGAGCGCCAGTTCGCTGGCGACTTCCAGTGAGGCCGACGCCAGAGCCGTCTGCAACTCGTTCACCTGACGCAGGGCCACACGACCGACGACATCCCCGTATCCGATGCGGAGCACCTCCTCAGCCCACGCGCGACGAAGCGCGTTCATGGCGCGCGCGAGGGCATCTTCTTCGCTGCCGTGGTCCTCGTGAGCGACAGCCGCTCGCAAGCGTCGCGCGTATTCCTCACGGCTTCCCGCCATGTCGGAAGCCTGCAACAGACGCCAGAGCCGTTCCGGACGCCGGATCACCAACTGGGCGAGAAAATCGCTCGCTCCGAAGAAGCGCAGGAGTGCGGGCAATTCGGCCTCTAGCGCGCGCGCCGCTTCTCTCTGTTCGGAAGAGCGCGCGGATGGCGAGGACATCCATTCGCCGATCCAGGTGCGGAAGTTCACAGCGGCGCGCTTCGGATTGAGGGCGCGAGTCAAGCCGTTGAGCACCTGCGGCCGCGCATCCGTCCATGGCGCCTCGGAGCGCGGGAAGGCGCGAGCGAGCTCTCGGCACAGAGCGTCGGCGAGCACCTCCGGCGTATCGCCTTCTCTCGGTGAAGGAGTGCGAGAGCGCGCGCGCCCAAAGGGCACCTTCTCGTGGAAGACGCGCTCGAAGATCGCGGCGACGCGCTGGCGATGCTTCTCAAGATCTCGCAGCAGCTCATGACCCTCGGCGTACCCCATGCGTCGGGCCAGACGCTGCAGTCGCTCTCCCTCCAAAGGGACCACGTGCGTGCGCACGCCGTGCTCCATCTGCAACCGATGCTCGAGCGTTCGGAGGAAGATGTAGGCCTCCGTCAGATGCGCCCGCTCCTGGTCGGTCACCTTCCCTTTATCGGCGAGCCGCTGCGCGCCGATGAGGATCTGCGGGTGGCGCACCCAGGGGTCGCGTCCGCCGTAAAAGAGCTGCAGGGCCTGCACGATGAACTCGATCTCGCGAATGCCTCCGCGTCCGAGCTTGATATCCACACCGCTTGTCGTGGATCGCTCCTGATCCAAGCGCTCCTTGGAGGCGCGAATCTCATCGAGGATCTCCGCGAGCGGTTCCGGCCGATAGAGGACATCGCCGACGCGTGCGAGGAATTCGCGGACGAGCGCTTCGCTTCCGGCCGCCGCGCGCGCGCGGATGAGCGTCTGTCGCTCCCACTGGCGCGCTTCCGTGCGATAGTACGCGACGGCCTCGCCAAGCGTCGCCACCAGATCGCCATCGCGCCCGCGTGGGCGCAAGCGCAAATCCACACGATAGACCGCTCCTTCGGGACCGACGCCGCTGATGATTCGCGTGATCCGCTCGGCGAGCTTGGTGAAGAACTCCTTGTTCGTCACCCGATGCGAGGATGTCATCCCATCGCCCGAACAGAGGTAGAACAGATCAATGTCCGACGCGTAGTTCAGCTCCTGGCTGCCGAGCTTCCCCAGGGCGACGATGGCGAATTCGGCCTCGCGCAAGCGACCGCGCGCATCGGCGACCTCCGGCCGGCCGTACTGCTCCACCAGCTCCTGCCACGTGCGCCAGAGCGCGTAGTGAAGGATGACATCGGCCAGATCCGAAAGCTCCCGCATCGTCTCGGCGAGGGTAGCCAATCCCAGGCAATCGCGAGCGTAGATGCGAAGCAGCTCTCGCTGCTTGAACCGAACGAGGACGCGAGAAAGGTCCACGTCCCCGTGCATGGCCGCGAATCGCGCCAAGTCGCCCACCACCTCCTCCTTCGGCTTCGGGCGCGCGAGATCTTCAGTCGCCAGCCATCGGATATATTCGGGATGCGCGATCAGAACCTCTCCAAGATACGGGCTGTAGGTCGCCACAACAAGCAGGTGCGCCAGAAGCGCCGGCTGCGCTCGGCAGAGCGGGATCGCATCAGGATGCTTCTCGAACAGCCGCGCCATGAAGGTGCGCGCGGCCTCGGGCATTGGCAAGCTTTCGACGAAGGCTTCCGAGAGTCGCAGCGTCATCGCGCGAGAATCCCGCAGGGATTGTAAACCAACCCTCCCGAGCTTTCAACGTGCGCTCCCACACAGAGGCTCCGACGAAGAAGGGTCGAGAACACCTTGCCCCTTGGCCCTTCTCTGCCTATGATGGAGACACGGACGTCGGATCCGAAGGAGAGCGTCATGGGGCGACTGCCGGAGATCCACACACTGCGTGTCTCGGCTCCCGAAGCGGGGCAGCGACTCGATGTGTATCTGACACGCGCGCTCGCCGAGGTGAGCCGCACGCGCGTCCGAACACTGATTGACGAACAGGCTGTACTCGTGAACGATCGTCCGTCCAAACCGAGCTACAAAGTGCGCGCGGGCGATCGCATCGAGGTCGAACTCCCTCCCCCGCCGGTGCTCACGGTGAATCCGGAGCCTCTCCCCCTCACGATCGTTTACGAGGACGAGGACGTGCTGGTCGTGGAGAAGCCGGCCGGAATGGTCGTCCATCCGGGAGCGGGCGTCTCCGGCGGAACGCTCGCCAATGCGCTCTGCTTCCACGTCCGAAACCTCCCGGCGAGAGGAGAAGCGACCCGGCCGGGGATCGTCCACCGGCTTGATCGCGAGACCTCGGGCCTGCTGGTCGTCGCCAAGACCAGTCGCGCGCATGACGCGCTCGCGGAGCAATTCGCTCGACGCGAAGTACGAAAGTTCTATCTCGCGCTCGTCATCGGACGCGTGGCCGAGCGCGAGGGGCGCATTGCCGCGCCCATCGGCCGACACCCTACGCATCGCACGATGATGGCCGTTCGCCCCGATGGGCATGGGCGCGAGGCGCTCACGCTCTATCGCGTGCGGGAGTGGATCGGCGACTTCTCTCTGCTGGAGGTGGAGCCTCGGACCGGTCGGACGCATCAGATCCGCGTGCATATGACCTGGATCGGCCATCCGGTCGTCGGCGATGCCGTTTATGGACGCGCGCTGTGGACGAAGGTCAAAGACTCCGCGCTCCGCCAGGCGATGGCAGAGCTCGGTCGCCACTTCCTGCACGCGTACCGGTTGTGCTTCCGCCATCCGAGATCGGGGGAGATGCTGGACCTCACTTCGCCTCTGCCGGAGGAGCTGGAGGCTTTCCTCGCCCTCGCGCGTGCGAGAGCGGAATCGGAGACCCCCCGCTGAAGGCACCCGCGGGCCTCCCGCGACCGCCGGCCTCACCGCGCGATCTTCACCTCGGTCCAATATCGGTCGTAGAGCAGCGTGGCCGGACCGAGGTCCTGCATGTATTCGCTCTTGCGCCGCACATCGGGGGAGAGGGAAAGCAAGGGATGGCGCCGCAACTCCTCGCGCAGGAGAGGCCGGGCGGAGACGTTAGGCATGAGGTACATGATCTCGTTCATGTTTGCGGCGGCGACAACCGGATCCAGCAGATAGTTGATGAACTCATGCGCGAGATCGGGGCGGCGCGCCGAGCGGGGGATGCAGAGGTTGTCCACAATCAGCGTCGTCCCTTCGCGGGGGATCGCGAATTCGATGTTCGGATTCTCTCGGCGCGCTCGGAGGATCTGCCCATCCCACGCCTGAGCGATCCACGCCTCACCGCTCAACAAGAGCTGATCGAAATTTGCGCTGTCGTAGGCGCGCACCAGGGGTTTCTGCGCGAGAAGCCGATCGCGCGCCTGACGGAGCTGCTGCGGATCGGTGCTGTTGAGCGAATACCCGAGGAGCTTCAAGGCCGCGCCGAAGGCTTCGCGCATGTCATCGAGCATCACGATGCGTCCGCGCCACCGCGCGTCCCAGAGATCAGCCCAGCTTCCCACGGACGCGCCGATCTTGTCCGTGCGATATCCGATCCCTGTCACCCCCCACGTGTAGGGGAGCGAATACGTGTTCCCAGGATCGAAGGGGAGATTCAAAGCGGACGGATCGAGATGGCGGAGATTGGGCACTCGCGTGAGATCGAGAGGCTGCAGCAAATTCTCCCGGATGAGGATGCCCACCATGTAATCGCTCGGGACGATGAGATCGTAGGTGACGACACCCGCTTGCAATTTCGCCAAAAGCGCTTCATTCGAGTCGTAGGTCTCGAGGCGAACGGCGACTCCCGTGCGCTCCTCGAACTGCCGCACGACGCTCGGAGCGATGTAATTGGACCAGATCAACACATTCAACTCCGCGCGCCCGTGTTTCCCCACGAAGCCGCCGAGCGCGAGCCCCACGAGCCCGATGAGGAGAAGCCCGACCAGAACGAGAGGAGTTCGTCCACGTCCCCGCTGCTCGATGCGAAAGGCGAGCGCTACGAGCACCAGTGTCACGACGAGCAGCAGCGTCGAGAGAGCGTTCACTTCGGGCGTGATTCCCGTCTTAATCATCGAGTAGATGCGCAAGGGGAGCGTCGTCGCTCCGGCGCCGGCGACAAAGGAGGTAATGACGTAATCGTCGAGGGAGAGGGTGAACACCAAGAGCGCCGAAGCGGCTATCGCCGGAGCGAGGAGCGGCAGCGTGACCTTCCAGAACGCGCGCCACGGATCGGCACCGAGATCGAGAGCCGCTTCTTCCAAGCGCGGATCGAGCGTGGCCAGGCGAGCGCGCACGACGAAGAAGACGTAGGAGAGGCTGAAGGCGACATGAGCGATGAACACGGTTCCCCACCCCAGCCGGATGCCGAGTCCACCGAAAAAGGTGACCGAGGCGAAGCCGATGACGATCTCCGGCACGATGATGGGCAACACAAAGAGCATCTCCGAGAGCGTGCGCGCTCGTCCGCGCATGCGCTCGAAAGCGAGCGCCGCGCTTGTCCCCAGGATCGTGGCCACAAGGGCCGTGAGCGCCGCGATGAAGAGGCTCATGCGCAGGGCTTCGAGCATGGGCGGATTACGGAGCGCGGCGGCGTACCACGCCCAGGTGAATCCCCGCCATACGGCCAGAAGACGCGAGTCGTTGAAGGAGAAGACCGCCAACACGACAATCGGCGCGTAGAGGAAGAGATAGGTCGCCCCCATCCACACCGCCAGTCCGAGTGAGCGCCGATGCCTCGTGCTCATCGCTTCTCCGCGGCGCGTGCCACGCGCGAGGCCGCGCGCAACAGTCCGAGGACGATCAGGATCAACAGGACCGAGAGCGCTGCCCCCATCGGTTGATTGCGCTGCACGAACTGATTCTGAATGACCGTGCCGAGCACCGCCGATTTCGCACCGCCCAGGAGGTCGGGGGCGAGGAAGGCTCCGAGACTGGGGATGAACACGAGCACGACAGCCGTGACAATCCCCGGTCGCGTGAGCGGGAGCAGGACGCGCCAGAAGACCTGCATGCGGTTCGCCCCGAGGTCCATGGCCGCTTCGATCAGGCGCACGTCCACGCGCTCCAGGGCGACGTAAAGCGGCAGGATCATGAACGGCAATTCACCGTAGACCTGCCCGATCAGGACAGCGACATCCGAATACAAAAGCCATGAGATCGGACTCTCGATCACGCCGAGCTTGATGAGCAGCGTATTGAGGAATCCCTCCGTGCGGAGCACGAACATCCAGGCATAGGTGCGCAGGAGGAAACTCGTCCAGAAGGGGAGAACCGAGAGCATCAGGAGCAAGCGTTTCCACTTCGGATCCGCGCGCAAGGCAATGTAGGAAGCGATCGGGTAGCTGATGAGCAGACAGAGCACCGTCGTCGCCGTCGCCAGAAGGAGCGAGCGTCCGTAGACGGGGAGGTAGAACGGATCTATGGCCCGACGATAATTCTCCAGTCCGAACGTCCACCGCACGCCGCCGTAGGGACCGCGCTCGGCGAAGCTCATGAGGAAGACGAGCCCCACCGGGAGGAGGAAGAAGATCAGGAGCCACAGGGCGGCAGGAAGGAGCCCGAGCCATCGGTGTGCACCGGCTCCCGAAGGCACCCGCATGACGCTCTCATTGAGCGAGGACGATGATGCTCTCGCGCGTCCAGCAGAGGAAGACCCGCTGTCCATCGCGGAAGGTGTCGGCTTTGGAGCCCGGGCGATTCGGCTCGGTCACGGTGATGCACCGATCGCCGACGCGCACGCGCCAGTGCGTCGCATTTCCCAGGTAGATGCGCTCCTCGATGACTCCCTCCAGTTGCACGAGATCGGAGCTCCGAAGTGGCCGCGCGCGCAAGGCGATCTTCTCCGGGCGAACGGCCACCTGAGCCCGCGAGCCTTCGAGCGACCGCCCATTGAGCGAGACGCGCACCGTTTGTCCGCACAGCCCGAGAAGCGCTTCTCCGTTTTCGCGCCCCACGATCTCGACCTCGAAGACATTGGCCGATCCGAGGAACGTAGCGACGAAGGCCGTCTCCGGATTCTCGTAGACCTCGCGGGGTGTGCCGATCTGCTGAAGGCGTCCCCCGGCGATCACCGCAATACGATCCGACAGCGCCAGGGCTTCTTCCTGATCATGCGTCACCAGAAGGAAGCTGATGCCCACTTCCCGCTGCAGGCGTTTCAGCTCGCGCTGCATCTCCTTCCGGAGCTGGAGATCGAGGGCTGCCAACGGCTCATCCAGCAAGAGCGCCTCCGGCTCCAACACGAGCGCCCGCGCCAGGGCCACGCGCTGCTGCTCACCCCCGGACAGCTCCTGCGGCCACCGCCGCTCATATCCGGGAAGGCGCACCAGCTCCAGTGCCGCCGCCACTCGCCGCTCGATCTCATGGCGCGGGAGCCGCTTCTGCTCCAGCCCGAAGGCGATGTTCTTGTAGACGTTCAAATGCGGGAAGAGCACATACTGCTGAAAGACCGTATGCACGCGGCGCCGATAAGGGGGAAGATCCGTCACGTCCTCCCCGTTCAAGTACACGCGTCCGGCATCCGGTCGCTCCAAGCCGGCGATCACCCGCAGCAGCGTCGTCTTCCCCGATCCCGAGGGACCAAGCAGCGTGAGGAATTCTCCGCGTTCGACGTCCAGCGAGACAGCATCAAGGGCCGTGACCGCGCCGTAGCGCTTCGTCACGCCCTCTACGCGAATCACCGCCGTCTCGATCGCCATCTCCCTTCTGCGCGTATAAAATAGACGACGCGCCCGCCGCGTGCAAGACCCGGGGGTCCCCGTGAGGCGTCGGGAGAGTTCCGGCACGCGCTGCGCGGGGATCTTCACGACGTCTCGTCGAACGCGCTCTCGATCAGGTCGCAGAGGATGTGCCCGAGCGTGATGTGCACCTCCTGAATACGCGGCGTCTCCTCAGCGGGAACGATCAGCGGCACATCCACAAGCGGCGCGACGAGACCTCCATCGCGCCCGAGCAGTCCGATGGTGCGCAGACCCAGGCGCCGTGCCGTCTCGACCGCTCGAACGACGTTCGGCGAACGGCCGCTCGTGCTGATGGCGATAGCGACGTCCCCCGGCTCTCCGAGCGCTTCGATCTGCCGGCTGAAGATCTCCTCAAAGGACGCATCGTTGGCGATCGCCGTGAGGATCGAGGTATCCGTCGTGAGCGCCAGCGCCGCCAGCGCCGGACGCGCGCGCCGATAGCGATTCACCAGCTCCGCCGCGAGATGTTGCGCATCGGCCGCGCTGCCCCCATTTCCGAAGAGAAGGATCTTCCGGCCCGAGCGCAGCGCGGCGATCATCAGCTCGGCGGCGCGCACCACATCGTCCGCTCGCTCCTCGAAGAACCGCTCCTTTGCTCGAATGGACGCGCGGGCCAGCTCCTTGACGTGTTCGCTGCGCGTCATACGCAATCTCCCTGCAGGGAAGAGGCGCCAAGGCGTGCTCCCTCAGCGGAAGATCTCGCGCCAGGCGGCGACACCTCCCCACGTCACTCGCGCTCCCGCCCGGAAGTTGAGCCGAGGCGCGGGATAACCGAAGACCTCCGTGTATCGTTGATTCAACACGTTCTCGATGACGGCCACAAGCGCGACCCGAGTGTGAACGCGATAGTGCGCGCTCACATCCAGCTTTTGATACCCCGGATTCAGATTGCGATTGGGCAGGAGCAGCGAGGGGCCGAAGAAGGGATCCGAAAGGAACGTGCTCGTGTCGCGACGGCTGACGAAGGAGCCTGCGAGCACCATGCTCCAGCGCGAGCGGGACCACGTGAAGAGCAGACTCCCCACATGCGGAGGACGCTGAAAGGGGCGCGCACCGATCAACGGAGCGAAGGCGCCGATAGGGATTCCGGGAAAGGCGGGATTGCTCGCGGGCCGCAGCGCATCGCTCGAGAAGGAGCGGAGGATTCGCGCGTCCACATAGGTGTAGGTCCCCCGCGCGGTCACACCGTGGCCGAAATCGGCCGTCAGCTCGACCTCCACGCCCCGAGCGCGAAACGACTGCGCGTTCACATTCGCCCCGAAGGGCGTCGCTTGTGCGACCTCGGCCGGAACGCCCAACTGCAGAAGCGCCGAACGCGAGAGGAATTCGATCACATCCTCGAACCGATTGTGGAAGAGGGTGAGCGAGAGGCGAGCGCGATTCCGTCCGAACGTGTGATCCACGCCGAGATCAATATTGCGATTCCGTTCCGGCCCGATGGGCGCAATCCGAAACCGCGTGATCAGGGACTGGCCGGACGGACCCAGAGTGCGCAGCACGGCGAAGAGCGACGATCCCTCTTGAAAGATGCTCGGCTCCTTGATCCCGGTGCCGAAATAGAACCGCAGCTTGATCTCGTTCCACCATCGCGAGGGCTCGCCCCGGCGGAGCACATACGCGAGCGAGACGCGCGGATTGGCATCGAAGCCGAACACGGCATTATCCTCGAACCCGATGCCCGCCCCCACGAAGAGGCGGGCAGCGAGATTATACTGCCCCTGCAGGAAGTAGCTGAAATTATCTCGCGAGACGCGCTGCCGGCCGGAGCGACCGCGCTCGTTCTCGTATCGGAATCCGAACGTGCCCGTGAGCGCCTCCCCCCATCGAACGTCGGAGTGCGCCGAGAGCGACTGTCGAACGGTGTCGGTCACGAACGTCTGAGGATACGAGCCGCCGAAGTCCAGGATGGCGCGCCCGCTCACGCGGAATCCGTTCCCCCCTACGATGGTGACCGGAGCACCGAGGTACACGGGGCCGAATCCGAAGGGATCGAAGGGCTCACCCGTCGGCGCAGGATTCGTGAAGCGGCTCATCGAGTGGACGGAAGAGAAGCGGAGATGGTGCTGCCACCGACGCGCCGTGTGATATCGTGCGCTGATGTTCACATAGGTCTCGCGCCCGCGCATGGACGAGTCGTCCGGAATGCCGTAGAAATCGAGCGCATTCGGTGTGCCGAGCGCCATCACGGCATGCCGGAGCACGAGGCGAACGTCGGACGCGACGCTCGGCTGCCAGCCGAAATTCCCGACATACGTCCCATTGTGATAGGCGTGATTGGGGAGGTGATTGTCGGTATCGTAGCGGCTGAAACTCGAGGAATAGTCGAACATGCGCGCGGCCCCAAGGAGCGAGACCTCTTGTCGAAGGCTGTGATAGCTTCCCCCCTCGACCGCATATCGGAAGAGTGGGATCCGCGCATATTCGCGTCCCCGGCGGGTGAAGATCTGGATGACACCGCTTGCCGCGTCCGACCCGTAGAGGACGCTGTTGGGGTTGCGCATGACCTCCACGCGCTCGATATGCGTCCCGAGCAGCGTGGAGAAGTCAAAGGATCCGCCAATCTGATTGATGGGCGCTCCATCGAGCAAGACCTTGGTGAAGCTGCTGTTCCCCCCGCGCAGGAAGAGGCTGGTCAGACCGCCGCGCCCTCCCGTTTGCGCGACGGAGATGCCCGGCAGAAGCCGAAACAGCTCGAGCACGTGCACCTTCGCGTGCGCCTGCAGATCCTCCTCCTGAAGGACAGCCACGGAAGCTCCGAGTTGCGCGCGCGGGATTTCGGTCGCCGTCGCCGTCACGACGATCTCTTCTCGAAGCGGACCGACCGAGAGCAGAACATCGAGGATACGTGTGGCACCCGCCGGAAGGAAGACGTTCCGAATCAGGCGCGGGGCGAATCCCGCGCGCTCCACGCGCAGGTGGTAGAGGCCGCTCTCCACATCCGCAAACCGGTATCGTCCCTGTTCGTCTGAGCGCGTGCTCGCCACTGTCCGATCGTCGCGCACGAGCACAACGGAGGCTCCCGGAACGACAGCGCCGAGCGGATCCGTGATCCGCCCTTCGAGCCCACTGCGCCCAGAGGATTGAGGTCCCCGTGAGGTGCCCGTCTCGACACCAGCGCAGACGACATCCCACGTGAGAGGCCAGAAGAGGCTCCCGAACAGGAGCCCCAAGCCGCATATCCATCGCATTGTCGTCCTCATCTCCTCTCCTCCTCACATGTATTCCTCTCCGGACAGAGGGACTGAGCCTCCCGGCCGGAGACGGTGATGCGCGGTAATCCGCTCAACGGATTGCGATCGACGCAGACGCGGATCCCGAAAGCGTGTTGGAGCATCGTCTCCGTTAACACCTCCGAAGGCGACCCGAAGGCGAGCGGGCGTCCGTCCTTCAGCAAAAGGACGCGGTCGGCGAATTCGGCGACCAGGTTCAGCTCGTGCGCGACGAAGACGGAGCTGAGGGCACGCTCTCGGGTGAGGCGTCGAATGAGGGAGAGCATCTCCACCTGGAACCGCAGATCGAGGTTCGCCGTCGGCTCATCCAGCAAGAGCACGCGCGGCTCGACGGCGAGCGCCCGCGCGAGCACGACGCGTTGGCGCTCGCCCCCGGAGAGCTCCGTCATCCACCGATCCTTGAACTCCAGCGCGCGCGTGAGCTGAAGGGCCCAGAGCGCACTCCGCACGTCCGCCTCGCTTTCAAAACCGAATCCTCTGGAATAAGGGAACCGCGCCTGCAGGACGTACTCGAGCACGGTCATCCGAAAGCCGACCCGCGCGTCCTGCACAATGACGCCGAAGGCTTGGGCCAGCTCGCGAGGGGAAAACCGCACAAGCGGCTTCCCCTCCCACAGAACCTCGCCGCTCTGGGGACGCAGCACGCCCCGCAACACGCGCAAGAGCGTCGTCTTCCCTGAGCCATTGGGGCCGACGAGGGCGACCACTTCGCCCACCGCGACGACGAGCGAGACTCCGACGAGCGCGCACCGAGTACCGTAGGCGAAGGTGACGTCGCGGGCTTCAAGCATCGCTCATGCCCTCCGCAAGAGGAGGAAGAAAAAGGGCACGCCAAGAAGTGTGGTCACCGCCCCCACAGGCAGCTCGCGCGGAGCGAGCACTGTTCGCGCCAGCGCGTCGGCCAGCGTCAGGACGATCGCTCCTGAAAGCGCCGCCGCCGGAATCACCACCCGATGGTCGCTTCCCCAGAGCAAGCGCACAAGATGCGGCACCACGAGCCCGACAAATCCAATCGCTCCGGCGACCGAGACGATCCCTCCCGCCAACAGCGACGCGAGAAGATAGATGAGCGTCTTCACCCGCTCCACCTCCACGCCGAGCAGACGCGCCTCCTCTTCTCCGACCAGAAGGAGATTCAGCTCGCGCGCGTGCACGTAGGCCAGGACACACGCTCCGATGACGACTCCGAGAATGAAGGGGAGCATCCCGTTTCCTCCTCCACTCAGATCGCCCATCATCCAGAAGGTGAGTCCCCGCAACCGAGGATTCGGCACAAGGGCGAGCACCAGCGCGATCACTGACCAGAGCAGGGTCGCCGTCATCACGCCGGCGAGGACGAGGCGTTCGGTAGACATCCCCGTCCGGCTGCGACTCATCGCGTAGACGAGAGCCATCGTGAGAGCAGCTCCGAGGAAAGCCAAAAGCGGTCGCGCCATCGGCACCGCCTCCCATTTGAGGAGGGCGAGGATCGCTCCCAGAGCTGCGCCGCCGGAAACGCCGAGCACATAGGGTTCGGCCAGTGGATTCCGAAGGAGCGCTTGAAGCAACGTCCCCGCGAGGGCAAGGGCGGCTCCCGCCGCGAGGCCGAGCAGGACGCGCGGCCCTCGAATCCTCCAGATGATGACCTCGGCGATCGTCGGCTCCCCGGTCTGTCCGAAGAGATGCGCCCACAGGATGCGACCGACGATCGTCCGCGGAATCGGTTCGCTCCCAAGATGCAGCGCCAGGACGGCTACGCCGAGCCCGAGCACGGTCAGGAGCGCGCAGACGAGACTGACCTTCCTCAGCGTGGCCGGCCCACGCTCACGCAGAGCGCGCCCCCAGGAGCGTTGCGACTCCACCGGGATGAGCACCGCCTCCTTCTCGGACGGAGCATCCCCCGCGATCTTCAGATCGCGTGGGGGGCTCGGAGCGGTGGTCTCCGAATGATCGAGCGAGGATGCGCTGTGTCGGTGGGTCATGGGAATGCCTCCGGATGGAGGACGCGCGCCAACTCTTCTACCCCGGCAACGAGTCGAGGGCCGGGACGCATGAGCAGATCGTTGAAGATCGCATAAACGCGCCTGTGGCGGAGCGCGGGCGTGGTCTCCAGCTCCGGCCACCGTACGTCCATGAGCCGACGTGTGACGGGCTCGCGCGAAGGGAGAATGATCACCTCGGGGGCTCGAGCCAGGACCGTCTCCAAGCTGTAGGGCGTCCATTCGCGCTCGGCATCAGCCGTGATGGAGTGCCCGCCCGCTTTCTCGACGAGATCGTTCATGAAGGCGCCGCGCCCGGGAACAATGAGCGGATCGCGCTGAACGACCATGAGGACGCGCGGGCGCGACCGCCCTTCGACCTTTGCGCGAACATTCTCCAGGCGAGCCCGCAACGCGCGCACCACGCGCTGGGCTTCCGCGCGAGCTTCCAGGATCTCCCCTAAGTTTTCGAGCGAACGGAAGACGTCCTCGACCCGCTCCGCATCGACGACATAGAGGGGGATGCCCATCTGCTCCAGTCGCCGCGCGAAGAGCTCCAATTGCGTCGCCGTCGAGACAAGGACCAGATCCGGCCGTAACGCCAGAATACGCTCCAGACTCGGATGCAGCACATCGCCCACGCGCTCTTTGGTGCGCGCCTCTGGCGGATAATCGCAGTAGCTCGTCACGCCCACGATGCGCTCTCCCACGCCGAGCGCGAAGAGCATCTCGGTGACGCTCGGAGCCAAAGAGATCACGCGCCGCGGATGTCGAGGGATCGCGACCTGCCGGCCGATCTCATCGGTGACGATCCGAACATCTGCCACGCGGGATGCCGACGGAGAGGACGACCGACATGCCCACGCAGAGAGGATCACCGGGAGGAGGAAGAGAAGAACGGCTCGCTGCACCTTTGGCATCCCAGCGTCACCTCGCGCCAGTTTCTGCCACACGCGAGCGGGCAGGTCTCCTGACTGAGTCCCTGGCTCATCGGCGCGATGAGCAGGTCAGCGCCTTCCCAGCCATCGTCGGCCAGTGGCCTGAGTGCCGACCATGCGGGACATCACAGTGGCGAGGGCCGTGCCGGATTCGCACCGGACTTCCCTATTCTCCCGAAGCGCCCTCACGCCTGCAGGCTCTTCGGGCACCCGCCGCGCTGTGAAAGAGCATTGAGTAGCTGGAAAACATAGCCCTCACAGACCCCGGATGTCAAGCCATCGCCCCGCCCATTGGGAGACACACTTTCTCCGACGATCGTCGCCGGAGCAGAGAACATCGCCCTCGAGAAAAAGCAGGTTTACAAATTTCCCGAAACGAAATCGCCCGCGCGGGCATCTAAGCGGGTGGCGGTGAAAAGAGGCGAGGACAATGGAGACGAGGAGGCAAAGGCTTATGTGGGAACGAGTCATGCATGCGCTGGCGCCACAAGTGGCTGTGGATCTGGGAACGGTGAACACGCTCATCTACGTGCGGGGTCAGGGGATTGTGCTCACCGAACCGACGGCTATTGCTGTGGATCGGACGAACGGGCATGTGGTGGCTGTCGGACGCGAGGCCATGAGCATGCTCGGCCGCGAACCGCGCGATGTCGTCGTCCATCGCCCCATTCGCTCGGGCGTTGTGGCCGATTATGAGCTGACGGAGAAACTGCTGCGGTGCCTGTTGGAGCACGCGTTGGGCTACCGCGTGCGTCCCTGGGTCTTCCCGCGTTTGGTGTTGGGCACGCCGAGCGTTTCCACGTATGTCGAACGACGGGCACTCTGCGAGGCCGCACATCGCGCCGGTGGTTTCCATACGACGCTCGTTGAGGACGGGATCGCCGCCGCTTTGGGCGCCGGGGCGCTCGCGCAGAACGGCCATGCCAGTCTCATCGTGGACATCGGCGGCGGGACGACCGATGTCAGCCTCGTGACGACGGCCGGCCTCATTACGGCATATTCCCTGAACGTGGCCGGCATCGCCATGGATCGCGCCCTCAGCGACTACGTGCTGAAGCACTACGGAGTGATCGTCAGCGAGGAGATGGCGGAAGCCATCAAGATCACACTCGGAGCAGCGCTCCCCCAAACGCCTTCGCGACAGATGACCGTCGCCGGAAAGAACGCGCACACAGGCGCTCCCTGCGAAATCCTCCTCACAAGCGATGAGGTCTTTTCCGTCCTGAATGGTCCCGTGGAGATGATCCTTCAGGGAGTGCGCCTTCTGCTGGAACGCATGTCTCCGGAGACGGCTTCCGATCTCTGCACCACGGGCATCACGCTGACGGGCGGCGGATCGCTTCTGCGCGATCTGGACGTACGGTTCCAAAGGGAGTTCGGGATCCCCGTCTTCCGAGCGGAGAGTCCTCTGGAGTCCGTCGTGCTGGGCCTCGGCTACTTGCTCGAAGAGCCGGCCTGGCTCGAACACTTCCGGTGCGAGGAGGATGATGCCGAATGGGAGAGCGAGAGAGAACCGATCTATAGCGCCGCTCGGTGATGAGCGCGGGAGACTTTTCGACGCTCACGGAACGATCTCCACACGCGGGGAGATGCGCTGACGGGTGACGAGCAAATCCTCCTTGTGCTTGATCATATCTCCTCGGGTGAACCACGCCAGCTCGAAATTCGGTCCCATGGTGATCGCATCCTTGGGGCACGCTTCCTCACAAAAGCCGCAGAAGATGCACTTCCCGTAGTCAATATCGTAAACTTTGGCGTAGCGAATATCCACCCCGATGCGCTCGGGATAGGGGCGCAAATCCTCGGCCGCTTCAATGTAGATCGCATCGGCCGGACAGGCGATGGCACAGAGGAAGCAAGCGACGCATTTCTCGCGCCCGTTCTCATCCACGTGCAGAATATGCTGGCCGCGAAACCGTCGCTCTAACCGAACCGGTTCATCCGGATATTGCGTCGTCACGCGGTCCGGCAGATGCCGAAACGTCGTCGCGAGCCCCTGCGCGATCGCTTTGACGATGTCGAGAACCTTCATCAGCGTCGTCCCCCGTGGAGGATGAAGGGTACAGTATAGCAGAGCGCCGACGCCGTGTCACCTCACGCCGCACCGCCTTCACGACGATCTCCGACGCGCTCCCGAAGAACGCCAGATGATCCCCAGATGATGCGCATGGCAGATGGCAACAGCTAAAGCGTCGGCGACGTCGTGCGGCTCAGGCGTCTGAGGAAGATTGAGCAAGAGAGCCACCATGCGCTGCACCTGCTGTTTCTCAGCGCGGCCATATCCGACGGTCGCGCTCTTCACCTCCAGCGGCGAATACTCGTAGACGGAGAGGCCAGCTCGCGCGGCGAGCAAGAGCACAACGCCGCGCACATGGCCGAGCTTGAGAGCACTTTTCGGATTGATCGCGGCGAAGGCTTCCTCCAGGGCGAGGGCCTCAGGCCGCAGGCGCTCCAGGACGCCCTGAAGGCGCTCAGCGATGTAGAGCAATTTTTGCGCGAAAGGACGATTGCGCGGCGGACGAATGGCGCCGCATTCGATGAGCTGATAGGTTGTGCCGTCGGACTCGATGACACCGTAGCCCGTCGTCTCGCTCCCCGGATCCACGCCGAGGATCCGCATAAGGCGCTCCCGAGTGCTCCCCTTCCTGTCCCGACGCGAAAGCAAGGAGGACATTTTACGGAAGGGGGGGAGACAAGAGCAAGACGATCGGGGTCGTGTCACTTTGTCAGCGCCACCGGTGATTCCGATGTGCGCTTGACCATTCCGGGAATACCCGGGCTATACTCTCCACTCACCGTGGTGAAACGGGAGCACGGCGCGCCGTGCCGTGTGATCTTCATGAGGGGAGGAGCGAACAGATGAATGCTGCTCACGTCCATCTGCTGCTCAACCACATTCCGGTCGTTGGCCTCTGGCTTGGAATCGTGCTGTATCTGGTAGCGCTCGCGAAGAAGCCGGAGTGGCGATCGCTCAGCTTAGGCGTCTTCGTGGTGATGGCTCTTCTGACGATCCCGGCTTATCTGAGTGGAGAACCGGCGGAGGAAGCGATCCGGGGACTCTCCGGAGTCTCAGAAGCGACCATCGAAGAGCATGAGGAGGCCGCTGTGCCCGCGCTTCTCGCTATGCTCGCTCTCGGAGCCGTTGCCCTCGCCGGACTTTTCCGATTCCGCCATGCGGAGCGCTGGTCCCGAGGATACGGATGGCTCGTCCTCGGACTCGCGCTGCTGGCCGGAGGAATGATCGGGCGCACGGCGAACCTCGGAGCGCACATTCGACATCCGGAGATTCGCTCGACGACTTCTCCGGGCGTCACAGAGCCCGGCGAAGGTCATGAGCACGCGGAGCCGGGCTCTTGATCGGGCACTCCACGCATGAAGCCCCCTTGGTGAGGTGTGCCGCACGCTCACACGTGGAGCTCCACGATATCGCCGTCTTCAAGAACGTGATCTCGGTGGACGAGCTGGCCGTCGAACTTCCCCGCCCCCCATAAGCGCGCGTACTTCAGGCGCTCGACGAAGTCCCGGTGAATGGCGCGGGCGACATCGGCGACTGTGCTCCCACGCTTGAGCACGAAAGGAGCCGCCAGATCAGGCTTCTTCCCCGGCTCTTTCGTGTAGACGCGGATGATCCCGAGCAGGTTGTAGATCTCGCGGCGAAGTGTCTCCAGATTCTCCCCCGTTTGAGCGGAGATGGGCAGCACGCGAAAGCGCTCGCCGAGCCACTCTTGGAGAAACTCCAGGTTCTCGCGCGCACCGGCGAGATCGAGCTTCGTGCCGAGAACCAAAGCGCGCTTGGACGCAGAGGGCGCGAGTGCTCGCTCGTCCTCGGACGCGGAAGGCGTGCGGAGATACAGGTTCGCGCGTTCGAGCAGGTGCAGTGTCTCCTCGGCCTTTGTGAGGACATCCTCGTCGGCCAGATCGAACACAAGCAGCGCCGCGTCGGCATTCCGCACGAGCGCCAACATCCAGGGCTCGGTGTAGGACGGAGCCAACGGGGGCATGTCCACTAACTGAATCTGCACGTTCTCGAACTCCATCATGCCCGGCAGAGGCACGCGCGTTGTGAACGGATAGTCAGCAATAGCAGGCGTGGCATGGGTCAGGCGGGCCAGAAGCGACGACTTCCCCGAGTTCGGAGGACCGACGAGGACGACCTGTCCCGCCCCCTCCTTCTCGATATGAAAGAAGGGCTTGCGCCGGGCGGTGCTCGGACGCCGTTCGGCCTCCTGTCGAAGTCGCGCGATCCGCCGGCGGATGTCGGCCTGGATCTTCTCGGTCCCCTTGTGCTTGGGGAGTGTGGCGAGCATCTCTTCGAGAGCGGCCAGCTTCTCCTCGCGCGTGGTCGCGGCACGGAACTTCCGTTCCGCTTCCAGATATTCAGGCGTCAAATTGGCCGGCATCGCGACCTCCGCTTTCGATGTCTCTCTGAACAACCAGGCCTTTTGCGAAGCGCTCTCCTGGCTTATTATATCAAGCCTCATGTGGCGACGTCCGCCTTTGGGTCCGACGATGGGGAGGAGACCGACATGAACGCGCTGATTTCGGAGGCCATGCATGCGGCGATTCGGGAGAGGTTTTGGTATGTCTCCGAAGACCGCCGGGGCATTTCCCGAATTTTCTTCGACAGCGGGGCAGGCAGTCTGGTGCTGAAATCCGCGCACGAGGCCATTGAGCGGGCGTCGCGCCTCAGCTCCTACGGAGGCGGCGACTTTCCCGATTCACAGTGGGTGGACGAGATTGTGGCCGAAGCCCGCTCCGCTGTTGCGGATCTGCTCAACGCCCCTTCGCCCGAGAACCTCTTCACGGGCGAATCGGCGACGGCGGTGCTCCGGCGGCTTGCTGAAGCTATTCTCCCCGCGCTTCCGGATCGAAGCCGGATTCTCCTCTCAGCGGCCGATCACAACGCCAATGTGGACCCCTGGCGACAGATGGCCGCTGCTTTGCCCTCGAAGCAGATGGAGGTACGACAGGTGCGCTTCGATCCGAGAACGGGGACGGTGGATCTCAATCACCTGGAGTCGCTTGCGGATCCCCGGGTGCGGGTCGTCGCCGTCTCCCATGCCTCGAATGTGCTCGGTGCGGAGAATCCGCTGCGAGAGATACGCCACCTGCTGCAGCGCGTAGCCCCGGACGCGTGGCTCATTGTAGATGGCGTGCATTTCATCCCTCACGGGCCTGTGGACGTGCTCGCGATAGGAGCCGATGCCTACGTCTTCTCCAGCTACAAGATCTTCGCTCAGCGGGGATTGAGCTGGGCATACGCGAACGACGCGATCCTCCGGCTCCCGCATTATAAATTGGCGCCCGCGCCCGAGCAGCCGCCGGAGAGCTGGGAGTGGGGGTTTCGGAACCCGGCCGATGTCGCGCCGATCATCGAGGTCGTCGAATATCTCGCCGAGTTAGGGCGCGCCTGCTTTCCCCTTCCCGATTCAGAAGCGCCCTCGGACCGACGCCGATGGGTTCGACTCGGCCAGCACGCTATTCGTCAGTACGAGCAGGAGCTGGTCCGCGCCATGCTGGACGGCGTGGAGGGAACGCCGGGTCTGCGCGCGCTGGAGGGAGTGACGCTCTACGGGATCCGCGAACCGGAGCATTATCATCTGAAGGAGCCGACGTTCAGTTTCACCGTCGCGGGATGTTCCAGCCGAGAGGTCGCCGCCTGGCTGTGGGAACGTCACCGCATTGCCGTGCGCAGCGGAAATCACTACGCTGTCGAGACTCACCGGCAGCTCGGTGTGCGCGAGAGCGTGCGCGCATCGCTCGCCCACTATAACACGGTGGGAGAGGTCCGCGCCTTCCTTGATGCCCTCGCCGAATTTCTCGAGGAGAAACGGCGCCGGTGAAAGGCGCGGTCGAAGGTCGTCCGCACTCTCGCGCCGCACTCGGAGAACCGAGACGAAACCTCGTGAGCGCCCCCTGAAGATTGCCTTGACTTCTTCTCGCGGTCCGTAATACCATGCCGTAGCGGAGAGCGACGCGGTGAGCGATCATGAAGCACGGAGACGGTCGGACGGAACGATCCCCACACAGGGATTCGAGCTCTGCGGGAGCTGTGCCGCGGATGGCCGGCGAGGGCACGGTGGCCGGAGGCGAATGAGGCTGCGGACGTGGAGGAGGTTGTGGAGATGAGGCGAAAAGCGGGGGCAGGTGGGCTCATCGCGCTGCTGATCGTAGGCGCGTCGGGTGTGAAGACGGACGCTTCGGATCGGTCGGCGAGAGCGCGCAGAGTTCCCATCGGAGAAGTCGTCGCCAACGGACACGTGTTCCTGAACGGAATGGCCCTGACCTCGGGGAGCACCGTCTTCGAGGGGAGCGCGGTGCGCACCGCTCGAGGAGGGACTGCGATTCTCGCGCTTCGATCCGGAGCCGGAGTGATCGCGCTGCTGCCGGAGAGCGAAGCGCGCGTTCGGGAGGCGAACCGCATCTGGGTCATCGAGCTCGCGCGCGGAACGGCCCTCATTCGCGCGCGTGAGGCGACGGAGGTGACGATCGGACGCGTGCACGTGCGCTCGCCGCACGGGAATTTCTATCGCATCGCCGTGAGCGACGAGGGGGTGCGCGTGGAGACTCTGGAACGACCGGTGGCCATCCGCGTCGAGGGTCGAGAGTTCACGCTCGCCGCCGAACGCTCCCTCCTCCTTCGGAATGACGGTGCGCATGGTGAAGGCGGAGCGCTGCCCCAAACTCCGCAGCCCTCCCGCGCGCGTCGCCGCGTGGTGATTCCTGCTGTCGTGATCGGTGCCCTGACGGTGACGCTGGCTCTCACCGTCGCTCGGGGTGAGCGGTCGAAGGTCGTCAGCCCTGTGGCGCCACACCGGTAGAGCGAGGCCGCTTCGCGTGCTCGCGATGGCGAGGAGCATGTTCTCTCCGAGATGCTCACGACCGCATGGGTGCCCCACCACGGGGACCTCGCACGCGCGCCGGGTGAGGCTGAAGATATTCTCCTCCTCACCGGAAGGTGCGGGCGTGGTCCTTCCCCTTCCCTCTCGAAGGGCGCGCGTCCTCTTTCTGATCGTGTGGTTTGCGATGCTGGGCTTGGGAGGGCGCCTCCTCCTGCAGGAATTTCGCGGGTATGCGCGCGCCGCGCTCTTCCAAGATGCGGAGGGGTTAGAGGAAGCCCTGCGATTCATTCCCCACGCGCCCGAGGTGCACGAGCAGTTGGGGATGATTTATCTTCTCGATCCCGCCTACTTCGACCCGGGACGCGCTCTCCGGCATTTTCGGCGCGCGGTGGCGCTCTCGCCCCGCGATGCGCGCCTTTGGGTGAACCTCGGGCGGGCGTATGAGGCAGAGGGCGATGGAGAGCGCGCCGCGGCGTCCTATCGGCAAGCGATTGCCCTGGCGCCCCATCACTTTCGTCCTCGGTGGATATACGCCAACTTCCTCTTGCGCCGCGAGCAGACGGACGCGGCTCTGGAGCAGCTCAGCGCGCTGATCGAGGCGACGCCGGAGGCGGTGGAGAATATCTGCGAGCTCATCTGGCACGTGCGCGAAGGAGACGCCGCGCTCTTGCGTCGGTTGGTCGAGGGGCGTCCCTCCTGGATCGCTCTCAAAGTGAGCGACTATCTGATGGCCAAGGGGCGATTCGAAGATGCTGCCGCACTCTGGCGCGCGCTGCCTCCGGGAGATGACGCCGCGCGAGAAGGGGGACGACGATTGGTGCGCGGACTCCGACGCGCCAGACAGTGGACGCTGGCCGAACGCATCTGGCGCGAATGGCTGCGCCGTGCCTACGGGCAGGAGCCCACGACAGCGCTCTGGAATGGTGGCTTCGAGCATCCGCCGGTTGAAGGAGGCTTTGATTGGCAGATGGCGCCCTCGCCGCAGGTGGACGTGAGTATTGATGAGACCGTGGGGTATGGGGATTCGCGCTCCCTGCGGGTAGAATTCCTCGCGCGCGAGCAGGTGCGCTACGCCGGCGTGTGGCGCGAGATCGTGGTGACGCCCGCGACGTCCTACGTGCTCCGGTTCGCGTACCGGACGCAGGAGATGTTATCTCCCAATGGCCTGTACGTCGAGGTCGTGGATGCCGAAGACCCGCAGCGGCTGCGCGCGCGGCTCGCCCCGCTGAAGGCGAGCGAAGCGTGGACCGTCGTCCAGCTCGAGTTCCAGACGACACCGCGGACGCGCGCCATACGCCTCATCCTCGGGCGGGAGCCGATGCATCCCCTCTACGATTACATCCGCGGGCGCGCCTGGTTCGACGCGTTTGCACTGGAGCGGATCTCCGATGGTCCACATGCTTGAGCGCGTGATCCTGGCGGGAGTCTTCGCGGCCGTCTTCCTCGCGCCGTGGCTGTTCGGTGCGGTGGAGCCATGGGCGATTCACGCGCTCACGGCGCTTCTGCTTCTGCTGCTCGCCCTCTGGGGCGTGAAGTCCGTCCTCGAGCGCCGCGTGCGTGTGCATCCGACGCCGATGCACGGTGTGTTGCTGAGCATGGTGCTGGTCGCCGCGCTGCAGATCACAGGCACGCCCCGAGCGGCGCGCGACGGACACACGACGATCCCTGCCGAGGCGGATGCCTCAGGCGGAGAAGAAGAGCCGAAGGTCGAGGCGAACTTCTCTCGCTCCTATGATCCTGCCGGGACGCGCCAGGCAATATGGCAGCTCGCGATGTTACTGGGGTATTTCGGGCTGGCCCATGAGCTTCTTCGTGGCCCCCGCCGGCAAGCAGCAGCTCTTGTCGGACTCATGCTCTTGGGATCTTCGCTCGCAGTTGTCGGGATGATTCAGAAGTTCGCCGGCACCGAGCGACTGCTGGGGATTCGGGAGGTGGACGCTCCGGATCTCGCCTTCGGTCCCTTCGTCAATCGAAATCATGCGGCCGGATTCCTGGAGCTGCTCTTCCCCCTGCCGCTGGCGCTGATTGTGGGGCGCGGCGTCGCACGCGAGCGGTGGGGCATCTGCGCCTTTCTGGCTCTCGTCATGGGAACGGCGCTCGTGCTCACAGGTTCGCGCGGCGGACTGCTTGTGCTCGGTGCGGAGCTCATGGTGCTCCCGCTGCTGTGGGGGAGGATGGAGGCGAAGGAGGGCCGAAACCGCCGCTTCCGCGCTCTGATGACGGCGACCGTGGGCGTGGGGATCGCACTGGGTGTGCTCTGGATTGGAGCGGAGCCGATCGTGAGCCGATGGACGCCGATCGAAGGGATCACGGCCGTATCGGCGGATCCGCTGAATCGCCCGATGATCTGGCGGGCGACGTGGGAGATGATCCGCGATCATGTGTGGTGGGGTGTTGGCCTGGGCGCCTATGGCATCGCCTATACGCGCTACGACCGATCCGCGGGTCTCGCGCGCGTCGAGCAGGCGCACAACGAGTACTTGCAACTTGTGGCCGAATTGGGCGTGTGGGGCATCGGAGTGATGGTCGGAGTGGCGCTTGCCCTCCGGCGAACACTTCGACGTGCGCTGGGACCGATGCCGACAAAAGCCCTCGCCTCTCCCGCGGTGCGGGGGGAGCGCGCCCTCGCGCTCGGAGTCACGGTGGCCCTCATCGGGATCGGCATCCATAGCACCTTCGATTTCAACCTGCGCGTGACGTCGAATGCTCTGCTGTGCCTGTTCCTGCTCGCGCTTCTGGAGAACCTCGGCGCTCAGGCCACAGAGCATCCACTTCTCGAGGAGAAGGGGGTATGAAGCGAGCGCTCATCACGGGGATCACGGGACAGGATGGATCGTATCTGGCGGAGTTCCTCCTGGAGAAGGGCTATGAGGTCTATGGGATCGTGCGCCGCACGAGCACGACGAATTTGGAGCGGATTGCGCATCTGGAAGGGAAAGTCGAGCTGATCTATGCCGATCTGCTCGATGAGAACTCGTTGATCCACGCCCTTCGCGTGGCCGAGCCGGATGAAGTCTACAATCTGGCGGCGCAATCGTTCGTGCCGGCTTCCTGGAGTCAGCCGGTCCTGACGGGGGAATTCACGGCGCTCGGCGTCACGCGATTGCTCGATGCGATTCGCGTGGTGAATCCCCGCATCCGCTTCTATCAAGCGTCCAGCAGCGAGATGTTCGGCGAGGCGCGCGAAGTCCCGCAGAATGAGCACACGCCCTTTCATCCGCGCAGCCCATATGGTGTGGCCAAAGTCTACGGTCATTGGATCACGGTCAACTATCGCGAGTCCTATGGGATGTTCGCGTGTTCGGGCATCCTCTTCAATCACGAGAGTCCGCGTCGCGGTCTGGAGTTCGTGACGCGGAAGGTGACGCACGCTGTCGCGCGCATCAAGTACGGACTGCAGAAGGAACTGCGCCTGGGGAATCTGGAGGCGCGGCGCGATTGGGGGTATGCCAAAGACTATGTCGAAGCGATGTGGCTCATGTTGCAGCAGGATGAGCCCGACGACTACGTGATCGCGACGGGCGAGACCCATTCCGTGCGCGAGTTGTGCGAGCTGGCCTTCGGCTATGTCGACCTCGATTATCGCGATTACGTTGTCGTGGATCCGAGCTTGTTCCGACCGGCGGACGTCACTCTTCTCGTTGGCGATGCGTCGAAGGCCCGCCGCCGGTTGGGATGGGCGCCCAAGGTTCGCTTCGAGGAACTGATCAAGATGATGGTGGACGCCGATCTGGCGCTCGTCGCCGAGCAGCTTGCGGCGCGCGAGGTGACCGAGAGCGCGAACCTATGAAGGGCGGGAGCTGAGGGCGAAGCGTCCCTCCTCACCCGATGATCTCGCACCGAGATGAGGGACGGGGAGACATCATCGTCGGCTTCCGAGATCTCGATGAGCGTGCTCGATCCGGCACCGCCGGAACTGTGGGATCGCGTGTGCGAACGTTGCCCGTATGCGACGTTCTTTCACACGCGGCACTGGGCGGAGGTCATGGTGGCCACGTTTCCGCACCTGCGCATCGCAACGCGCGCCTATCTCTTCGAGGACGGGACGGTGGCCATCCTCCCCCTTCTGCACTCTCGCGCCGGGGCGCATGGCTTCTTTCGCGGCTATGACTCCATGTTCCCCGGCGTTTACGGAGGGATCATCGCCGAAGGCGATCTCTCTGAGGAGCAGGTGCGAAGGATCTATGCGAGTATGCGCGGTCTGCGCACAGCCTGGGTGCGGGTGTTCGGCAATCCGTATGCGCCGTGGGGGATTCCCGAGGTGTTTCGCCCGAGGGTGCTCTTCACGCAGGCGCTGCGCCTCTCGGGGGAGTTTCGAGACGTCTGGCGGGAATTCTCTCGGGGAAATCGGAGCAATATCCGCAAGGCCGTGCGCAGCGGATTGCAGGTCGCCCTCGCCGAAAGCGAGGGCGACTGCGCACAGTACTATGCCGTCTATCAGGAAGCGCTGCGCCGCTGGGGCGAGCGCGCGACCAGCCGATACCCGTTCACTCTTTTTCGGCTTCTCTGCCAGCACGACCAGCAGCGCGTGCGCCTCTGGCTCGTGCGGAAGTCGGGCGTGGTCATCGGCGGTATTCTCGTCCTCTATCACAACCGTCATGCCGTGTACTGGCACGGTGCCTTCGCGGACGCTTTCTTCGAGTACCGACCGAGCAATCTCGTGCAGGCGGAAGCCATTCGCGATGCGTGCGCGCGTGGCTACCAATGGTACGATTTCAATCCGAGCGGAGGCCATGCGGGCGTGGTGCGCTTCAAGCAGTCGTTCCATCCGCAGGTGCTCTATTTTCACACGGCGACGATCGAGGGCAGTTGGCTCTCTCGGCTCTACGCGCGCGGACGCGCGGCGGTGGGGGGCAAGGGGAAGGAAGGCGTATGACCTGGCGAGGACTGCTCCGCTTGTGGCGCCGTCTGAGAGCCGACCTGGAGCGCGCGTATTACGAAGAGACGATCCGCGATGAATTGCGCGCGCGCGCACCCGGCTTGCAGCTCGGCCGCCACGTCACAATCGTTCGGCCGGACCGACTGATCCTGGGCAAAAACGTCATCATTCACGATCACTGCGTGCTCTACTGCGCGGGACATGCGCCGGACTATCGCCAAGGGGGGCGCATCATTATCGGCGATCATGTCGAATTGGCCTGGGGATGCATCTTGCACGGAGGCGGGGCTCAGATCATCCTGCGAGATTTCGCGATCATTGGAGCCGGAGCCGTGCTCATCTCGGAAGTGTACAGCTATCGAGAGGGAGACCGACCTGCTCGGTTCCAGACGAAGATCCTGGGCGACGTCCTCGTGGAGGAGAATGCGACCGTCGGCGCGAATGCCGTGGTCCTGCCCGGCGTCACCATTGGTCGCAGTGCGATCGTGGGCGCCGGCGCTGTCGTCACCCGTGATGTTCCTCCTTTTTCCATCGCCGTCGGCGTCCCGGCGCGTGTCCTCAAGCGCGTGGATGAGCCGTCGGCGCGCAGGAGGTAGCAGAGTGCACGGAGAGCGGATCGAGCCCGGAGCGCCTTCGGAGATGCCCGAGCTTCTGGTGCGAGCGGCGCGCGGAGCGCTGTGGTCGTGGGGCGGACAGATTCTCAAGCACGTGGGACAGATCGGGATCGTGATGGTCCTGGCGCGATGGCTCACTCCCGCCGATTTCGGGCGCGTGGCGATGATCGGCGTCGTGACGGGATTTTTGAGCCTTTTCGGCGAGCTGGGGATTGGTCCCGCTCTGATTCAAAAACGAGAGCTGCAGAAGGCGCATCTTGCGGCCGCTTTCTGGGGGAGCTTGGCCGCCGGCCTCGCGGTGATGCTTCTGCTGATGGTGAGCGCGCCCGCAGTGGGAGCGATCTACGCCGATGCGGGGCTCGTGCCGCTGACGATCGCGCTCGCCGTGAATTTCCCCGTGGTCGCTCTCGCGACCGTTCCCCTGCAGCTTCTCCAACGGGAGCTGCACTTGGATCGGCTCGCCCTCGTGGAACTGCTCTCGCTCGCGGGGGGAGGTGTGCTCGCCGTGAGTCTGGCTCTGTCTGGTGCCGGAGCCTGGAGTCTGGTCGGACAAACGCTCGCCACCTCGGGGACAACGGTCCTTGCGGCGTGGACGCTCGCACCCGTTCGCGTGAAGGACACCAGAGGCTCTTCTGTGCGCGCTGTTTGCGAAGCGTTGGGGGAACTGCTGCGATTCGGACGACCGCTTGTGGGGAGCAATGTCCTGACCTACATCACGCGAAACGCAGACACAGCACTCATTGGGAGGTTCTTGGGCGCGCACGCTCTCGGCTACTATGCCCTCGCGTATCGGTTACTCCTCTTCCCTCTGCAGAACATCTCCTGGGCACTGGGGCGCGCGCTCTTTCCGGCTCTGGCGCGCGTTTCCGATCCGGAGCATGTGCGCCGGGGATACCGACGCGTGGTGGAAGCCATTGCTCTCGCGGCTTTCCCGATGATGATCGGCATGGCGATCGTCGCTCCCGAACTGATTCGCCTTCTCTACGGGCCCCAGTGGGAACCGGCGGTGTTTCCGGCGCGCCTCTTCTGCGTCCTCGGGGCGCTGCAAGCCATCGGGACGACGATCGGACCACTCTGCCTGTCGCAAGGACGACCTGACGTTCTGTTCCGATGGAATCTGCTCTTCGCGCCGGCGGTCGTCGGGGGCATTGTGCTCGGAGTGCGCTGGGGGCTGGAGGGTGTGGCGCTCGCCTATGCGAGTGTCAGCGGTGTGGCGTGGTATTTCTCGCACGCTCTCGTCAATCGAGTCATCGCCCTGCCCATGGGCCTCTTTCTCCGCGCGCTCGCACCGGCAGCCGCGAGCACGTGTGTCATGGCCTCAGGCGTGATCCTCCTGCGCGTGCTCGTCATTCGTCCGTGGGTGTCGAACGCGTTTGTCGCCCTCGCCCTTCAAGCTGCTCTCGGCGTGCTCCTCTACGCCCTCATGCTGCGTGGGCTTCGGCCAAGCGCGCTCGGCGATGCGCGCGCCCTGATCCGCACTATAGGTTTCGGACGCCGGGCGGAAGATCCCCACAGGAGTCTCTCCGCGATCGCATAAAAGTCGCCTCCCCTTGTGCATCCCCTTCGGCGGATCTACAATGTCGAATTCAGCGCGTATGGACTCACGGCACGCTCTCTCGACACTGAAACCCGCATCCTCGGTATCCCCTCTTCGCTTCGATCGCAACGAATGGGCGGGCGCATTCGGAGATCTGGGCACGGACTTTCCTCTTGTCGTCGGCGTCACGCTGGCGGCGGGACTCGACGGCACGAGCGTGCTCCTGATGTTCGGCCTCATGCAGATCCTGACGGGAGTGTGGTATCGCCTCCCCATGCCCGTGCAACCGCTCAAAGCGATGGCGGCTATTGTGATCACGCAGAAGATCGGGGGATCCGTCCTCTACGGCGCCGGACTGGCTATCGGTGCGGTGATGCTGCTGCTGTCCGTATCAGGTCTGATCGAGAAGCTCGCGCGGATCATTCCCAAGAGCGTCGTGCGCGGGATTCAGTTCGGACTCGGTTTACAACTGGCGCTGCTCGCTTTGCGGGAATATGTGCCGGCGGAGGGGGCTTCGGGGTTCGCCCTTGCGGGTGTCGGATTCCTCCTGACCCTCCTGCTTCTGGGAAATCGGAGATATCCGGCAGCCCTCTTCCTCGTCGTGCTCGGTCTCGTCTACAGCTTCGCGACGAGCGGGTCGGCTTCTCTCCTCCTTCGTGGCTTCGGCGTGAATCTGCCACAGCTTCACCTCCCGACCCGGTCGGATGTGCTCACGGGATTTCTGCTGCTTGCGCTGCCGCAGCTCCCTCTCTCGCTCGGAAATGCCCTTCTCGCCACGCGACAAATTCTCGAGGATTTATTCCCTGAGCGTCGGGTGACGGTGCGGCAGCTCAGCCTCACCTATGCGCTGATGAATCTGACGAATCCCTTTTTCGGGGGCATCCCCACCTGTCATGGTTCGGGCGGCGTGGTGGGACATTACGTCTTCGGCGCGCGCACGGGAGGATCGGTGATCATCGAAGGTGCGTTCTATGTGCTGCTGGGTCTCTTCTTCGGACGTGGGTTCGATGCCATTGTGAAGATCTTCCCGTTGCCCATCCTGGGCGTCATTCTGTTCTTCGAGGGCGTGGCGCTCCTGCGCCTGGTGTGCGATGGGGGAGTATCGGCGAGCGACTGGACGATCGTTTTGCTGGTCGGCGTCCTCGCCGTCGGACTCCCGTATGGTTTTCTCATTGGAATGCTCGTGGGTATGGCCCTGGCGCTTTTGAGGGAGCGAGGTTGCGGCGCGGCGGAGAGAGGCTTCCGAACATGAGCGATCCATGATCGGCTTCATCGGTGGGAAACGGAGCGCGACAGTCACCGGGGGCGAGGGGTCTCGCTCATCTCTCACTCTCTCGACTCTCCCGGAAGCGCCCGTCATCGCGGAGGTGAAGCCGGACTATTTGCCGCTGACGGAGACCTTCGTCTACGAGTACGTGCGCGCCTTGCGCCGCGTCCGACCGATCGTGATCGCCGAAGACATCCAGCATGTGGATCTTTTTCCTGTCGAGAACCTTCTCCACGTGCGAATGCGTGGACTCTCTGTTCAGGAGCGCCTCGTCGGACGAGTTCTCGGCATGCTGCTCGGGATGCAGAGTGGGCGCGCGTATCGGTACTATGCGGCGCTCCGGCGTGTGCGTCCGCGTTTGGTGCATGCCCATTTTGGGCCGACGGGAGTTCTCGTGCTCGCGGCCGCGCGCCGTCTCGGGGTTCCGCTCCTGACGTCCTTCTATGGCTATGACGTCTCGGCGCTCGGTCGCGATCCCGTTTGGCGCGCACAGTATCGCGCGCTCTTCGCCGAGGGCGATCTGTTCCTCGTCGAAGGTCCGTACATGCGCGAGCGGCTCATTCGGCTGGGATGCCCGCCGGAGAAGGTTCGCATTCAGCGCATGGCGATTGATCCCGAGGCCTTCCCCTTTCGGCCGCGCACATGGCGGGAAGGGCCGATACGTCTGCTTCAGGTCGGACGCCTCGTCGAGAAGAAGGGCCACGAATATACGCTTCGCGCGTTCGCGCGGATCCGCGCGCGTCGTCCCGCGAGCGCGCTGTACATCATCGGCGAGGGGCCATTGGGCCCTCGCTTGAGGGAGCTCGCTGAGGAGTTGGGGATCGCCGATGCCGTGCACTGGATGGGCGCGCTCTCCCGCGCGGCCTATCGCGACGTGGCGGAACAGTGCCATCTCCTCGTGCATCCGAGCGTCGTCGCGGCCACGGGGGACGACGAGGGGGGAGCGCCGACGGTCCTGCTGGAAATGCAGGCGTCGGGCATGCCCATTGTGGCAACGCGTCATGCCGACATCCCTTATATCGTGCGCGAGGGAGAGAGCGCTCGCCTCGTTCCCGAACGCGATGTCGAAGCTCTGGCCGATGCGGTGCTGGATCTCATGGAGCACCCCCACCGATGGCGCGCCATGGCGGAGGCCGGTCGGGAGTTCGTCCTCGAGCGCCACAACATCTGGCGCGAAGCCCCTCGCTTAGAAGCCGTGTACCTCGCGCTTCTGTCGGGCGTCCCTCATTCCGTAGGGGAGAATACCGCGTGAGCGCGTATGCCGCGTCGAGTTTTGTTCATCGCCCTCGCTTTCCCCCCGCAAAACAGCAGCGGCACGTTTCGCTCGACGAAGTTCGTCAAATATCTCGGCGCGTTCGGATGGGAACCCGTGGTCATCACGCTCGATTGGGAACGCGTGCTCGCCCCTGAAGAGCGGGATGAAACGTTGCTCGACGATCTTCCACCTGAGCTTCCTCTCTATCGTCTTGCGCCGTTCAATCCGGTGCATGCTCTTGGCCGACGTCTGCGGCGGATAGTCTCCGCCTCGCCTTCGGGCGCCGAAGAAGCGGCCGTCACCTATTCCGAACTCGCCGACGAACGCGTACCGCGCGCCGGATGGTATCGGGCACTCCGCACGCTCTACCACTTCAGCTTGGCCCCCGTTGGGGACGAACATTTCTACTGGGCTCTGCGGGCGTTCCCCACATGCGTGCGGATCGCCCGCCGACATGCGGTGGACGTCATCTTCGTCTCCGCGAGCCCCTGGACCTCGACTTTACTCGGCGTCTGGCTGAAGCGATGGCTCCATCGGCCGCTCGTGGTGGACTTCCGCGATTACTGGACCCTGTGGCCGATTAAAGCGCGGCGCCGGGTTCGCGATCGCCTCGATGCGATGGTGGAGCGATGGGTTCTTCGATCGGCGGATCGCATCATCTGCGTGCACGAGGCCATGGTGGAAGATTTCGCCCGCCTTGTTCCCGAAGCGGCCGCGCGCTGCGTGACGATCACCAACGGATACGACGCGGAGGACTTTCTCCGAATCGCCCGTGCGTTCGTCCCAGGGACCGCATCCGATCTTCCCACGGCGGGAGACCCTCACAGGCCACGTTCCCAGACGACGCTGGCCCACACGGGCATGGTATGGGGGGATGCCGCCGCCGCTCTCCTGGAAGCGGTCGCCTGGCTCAAAGCACACACGCCCTCGCCGCCCTCGTGGCGCGTTCGCTGTGTGGGAGGCTTGCCCCCCTCCAATATGCGCTTCATTCGCGAGCACGGGCTCTGCGATGTCGTGACCGTCGAACCGCGCACGAGGCATCGCGACGCTCTGGCGGTCATGGTCACCTCTGACATTCTGCTCCTGCTCCTCCCGAACCATGAGGGGGGGAGGAAATGGTATCCGGGAAAGCTCTTCGAGTACATGGCCGCTGGACGTCCGGTTCTTGCTCTCGCGCCCTCGGGCTTGGCCTCCGCATTGATCGCAGAGGCGGGGATCGGCGTGAGCGTGGAGCCGAGAGAGCGAGAGCGCGTGCGCGTGCTCCTTCGATGGGCAGCTCTTGACCCTGAGGGATTCGCGCGCCAGTTTTATCATCCGCGGATGGAGGTCATCCGCCGGTATGAACGGCGCGAGCTGACACGCCATCTCGCCGAGACGTTGGAGGACGTCGCGGGGATCCCCAGGCGATCATAAGATCGCAGGGGATCTCTGGAGTGGACGCTCTCGCGCGACATCCTCACGGCGAATGTGATCCGAAGGAAGGGAGCATGAGCGCTGTCGGCCAGTGGAAGGGTGCGAGGGAGGGTCGAGAGGAAGCCGCGCGAGCCTTCGGAGACGCGGGGATTCGCGTCGTGCATGTCTCCCCGACGTACTTCAGCGAGCGGTCAGTCATCGGCGGGGGAGAGCGCTATGCGACGGAGCTCGCGCGGGCGATGTCGCGACTGACGCCCACGCGGCTGGTGAGCTTCGCCCTTCGATCCGACACCCTGCGAGATCCGGAGTTCGCCGAAAGGATGCTCGACGTGCGCCTCTTTCGTCCCCTCTGGTATCCGCGTGGTCAGCGGACCAATCCGGTCAGCTTCCGCTTTCTCACAGCGCTCGCCGATGCTGACGTCATCCACTGCCATCAATTCCATGTCATCGTGACGACGCTCTCGATCGCGTATGCGAAGGCGACGGGCAAGCGAGTCTTCGTCACGGACTTGGGAGGAGGGGGGTGGGATCTCTCCTATCATCTCGATACGGGGCGGTGGGTGGATGGATTCCTCCACCTCTCCGAATTCTCCGCGCAGCAGTTTGCGAAGTACGAGAGCAAAAACCACGTCGTCTTCGCCGGCGTGGACACGGAACGATTTCGCCCGTTGCCGGAGCGCACGTATGAGACGGTGCTCTACGTCGGACGGATGCTCCCGCACAAGGGGATTAACTACCTCATCGAAGCGGTGGAGGGGAGGACCGAGCTGCGTCTTGTCGGCCGACTGTGGGAACCGCAACTCGCCACAGCGCGCGCGGGGGAATTCGTGGAGCACCTGCGCGAAATGGCGCGCCGTAAGCGCGTGCGCTTCATCTTCGATGCCGACGACGAGCGACTCCTCCGAGAGTACAACAAGGCACTCGTGGTCGTGCTCCCTTCGGTGTATACGGATCTGTTCGGTGCGCACCATCCGACGCCGGAGCTCTTCGGACTGACGCTTCTGGAAGCGATGGCCTGCGCGACGCCGGTGATCGCGACCCGTGTGGGTGCGCTTCCGGAGGTCGTCGAGGACGGTGTGACGGGATTTCTCGTCCCCCCGAACGACGCGCAGGCGCTCGCGGATCGAATCGAATGGTTGCAGCGGCACCCGGAAGAGGCACGCCGCATGGGCGAGCGAGGGCGCGCGCGCGTCCGGGAATGGTTCACCTGGGAAGCCGTCGCCCGTCGCTGCCTGCACGTGTATCAGAGGGCGCTCTGGGGACCCCGTGAGGACCCCAGTGGAGAGTCGCGCGGGAGACGCTCGCCATGAGGATTCTGCAGGTCACCCACTACGGATCAGTGATCGGAGGCGTCGAGACCTACGCCGCCGATCTCCACCACCTCCTGCAGCGAGAGGGACACGCCGTCACGCTCATTCACGGGAGAGCACCTTCAGGCCCCTCGATTCGGACGATCGTTTCGGAAAGTCTTCTCGTCCCCGCCTTGCGACCGGAGTCTGGACGATGGTCCGAACGCGAGGCCGAATTGCGCCGCGTCGTGGAACAGATCGCGCCCGATGTCATCCTCACTCATGATGTGGAAGAGGCCGAGGTGCTCCACCTGTTCTCGTGCCTTCGTCCCACGATTCCTTTCGTCCACGTCCAGAGCCGCTACGTGTGTCCGGGGCGAGGAAAATTTTACGCGCGCCAAAAGCGGGCGTGCGAACGGCCGTTTGGCGCCTATTGCGCTCTCGCGCCATACTGGCACGCGTGCGGGACGCGACGACCGTGGCGCCTTCTGACCAATCTTCGCGTGACGAAGCGATGGATCGAAACAGCGCGCCGGTTGAAGCGCCTCCTCGTGGCCAGCGAATACATGAAGCGCGAGCTGCTGGCCGTCGGTTTCTCCGAGGAGCAGATCGTCGTGAATCCGCCCTTTGTGGAACCTCTCCCCACGGGAGAAGAACCCCTCCCCATCCGGGAGATGAAGCGGGAGACACTTCCCCTTGTCCTCTTCTGCGGGCGTCTCTACGACTACAAGGGCGCGGATCTTCTCCTCCGCGCGCTCGAGTTCGTCGGGCCTCCGGTTCGCGCCGTCTTCATCGGGGACGGTCCGGAGCTGCCGAAGCTGAAGCGTCTGGCATCGCGCGTGGCGGTGCGACACATTGTCTCCTTCCCCGGATGGCTCAGTCGCGCTGCCGTTTTCGGCTTCTATCGTCGAGCTCGCGTCGTCGTCATTCCCTCGGTGTGGCCGGAGCCGTTTGGCCGCGTGGGACCGGAAGCCATGAGACAGGGAGCGCCCATTGTCGCCTTTCGCGTTGGTGCGCTCCCGGAGTGGGTACGGGATGGAGAGACGGGATGGCTCGTTGAGCCCGGAGATGTGCGAGCGCTGGCCACGGCCATAGAACGCGTGGTGAGCGATGAGGCGCTGGCAGCCGCCATGTCCGCGCGCGCGATGCACATCGCCGCCGAACAGTTCGATGCGCGACGCCATATGGAACGCTTGATGCGAGCTTTCGAAGAAGCGCGGCAAGAGACCTGATGTGTGGCCACGGCACATTACGGACATTCCACGGTGGAGACCCCGAGCGGATGCGCGCTCACTCCTCCCCAGCGATCTCCTGCGCGCGCGAGAATTCCGATCCTTCTCCGAGCGGAAGACCGCTGAGACTCGTCATCCTCTCCCCGGACTATCCCCCGAAGCAAGGCGGCCTGGCGGATCACACGCAACACCTGGCTACCTTCCTCCACCGACTCGGCGGATGTGACGTCTGGGTGATCACGACGCGTGGCCCTGAGGACAGCATCGCGGCGTCGGAAGAAGAGGCCCATCCCCCTTCACCCGGAATCTCCGTGCGCCGTGTCCTCACCCGCTGGGGATGGCGCGACATGGCTCTGCTCGCCCAAGAGATCGCACGCGCTTCTCCCGATTGGGTGCTTGTGCAGTATGTGCCACACGCCTATGATCGAAGAGGAGTGAACCTGGCTTTTCCCATCG
>Ga0272449_1000492_pt1 | contig 46973 bp, 45 predicted proteins | sample YNPCB0241_FD_198679 | JGI IMG/M metagenome (GOLD analysis project Ga0272449, IMG submission 198679) | Hot spring sediment microbial communities from Yellowstone National Park, WY, United States - YNP-CB-024-1 | ecosystem: Environmental > Aquatic > Thermal springs > Hot (42-90C) > Sediment...
CTTCAATGCAACCTCCGTAATTTCTATTTTTTCCATAACTATCTCCCTTAAAATGCAGGAAGGATACCATATCAATGTGACATTTTAAATTAGTAATTTTGTGTGACATTTTAAAATAGTAACAACAAAATAGATTTTTACATGTTTTCAAGTTAAAATATTAAAATGATTGATTTGCATATTCATACCAGTTTTAGTTCTGATGGTATGTACAGACCAGAAACAATACTAAAAAAATCAGAAAATATTGGCCTTAAGGTAATTTCTTTTACCGACCATAATGAAATTTTGGCCAACTTTATAGGCACTAAAAAATCATGTTTCTATGACATTAACTATATTACTGGCATAGAAATAACATCTCTCTTTGAAAACAAAGAAATTCATATACTTGGCTATTTTATTAACCACAAATCTGAAAGCATTATAGCACTTGTAAATAAAATAAAAGATAACAAGATGAAACAGGCAAAATTAATCTGCCAATCTTTTAAAAAACTTGGTTTCAAAATAGAATTTAGCGATGTTATATCCTTTTCCAAAGGGAAAACGCCTACAGGAGTTTCATTCTTAAAAGCTTTACTTAAGCACAGAGAAAACTTGAAAGACGAAAGATTATTATCCTATTTAAAAGGTGAAAAAGCAAGGTCTCCCTACATGCATTTTTACTACGATTGGTTAAAACCAGGAAAGCCCGCTTATGTACCTACAGAAGAAATTTCATATAAAGAGGCAATTTCAACCATTTTAGAAAGTTGTGGGCTACCGGTAATTGCTCATCCCACTAACTTAAATGAAAAAGAAATACTAAAACTTAAAAAAGCTGGATTATGTGGAATAGAAGTGTTTACCCCCTATCATAATGCCAAATTAAGAGATTACTATTATAAAATTGCATTAAAATATAAGCTTATAGTCACAGCTGGTTCAGATTTCCATGGTGAAAGGATAAAAAAAGATGTAAAACTAGGAAATACAGGAATATATAATTGTAGGATTTTTGAAAAAATGCTTAATTTTTACAAGGAGTTTTATGGCAAACAACCTAATTGCCTGTGATTTTGATGGCACTATTAACAGAATTGATATAGGTAAGGTAATAACAAAAGCGCTTTTGCCAACAGAATGGCAAAAGATAGAAAGTGCATTCAAAAATAATGAGCTAAACAACTTTATGCTCTATCATAAATATGTACTTCCTGCTCTTAATAGAAACAACTTTAAAATAGAACATATAATCAATAAAAACCTGAAAATAGCTCCAGGTTTTAAAGAGTTTTTCGAAAAGATGACACGTGAAGGAAATAAAATTATTGTTTTAAGCGATGGGTTCGATGTTTATATCGAAGCTTTCATAAAAAAATATAAACTAAATATAGAATATTATTCGAATAGGCTTATTTACTCAGAAAAACATCAAAAATACTCAATAATAAATCCTAACCATTGTTATTGTTGCACAGAATGTGGTACGTGCAAAACTAAAGTAATTCGCAAAATTAAAAACCAGTATCAAAATATTATTTATGTTGGCGATGGGGATTCAGATATTTGTGCTTCACTTCAATCAAATATTTTCTTTGGTAAAAGAAAGGTATTACTAAAGATTCAACAGATAGATTCTAAATATAAACCTGCCCTCTTCTACCTTTACAATTTTAATAACTTAACCAATCAAATTGAAAACCTAAATAAGGTTAGATGTGTAATATTTGATTTAGATGGCACTCTGGTAGATGGTTTTGATATTATTTATGAAAGTTTCAATTATGCACTAAAAAAGCTTGGTTTGAAAACCGTTCCTATATCTAAAATTAGAAAGGTTATAGGGCCTGCTTTGTCAGAAGGTTTCAGAAGGCTTGTCCCAAATAACCTAGTAGAAAAGGGTGTTCAATTATATAGAGAATATTACAAAGAAAGGTATCTTAAAAAAACAATCCTTTTTGATGGCATAAGAGAGCTACTTACTATGCTTAAAGATAGAAACATAATAATTGGACTTATAACAAATAAAAAAGGCAATTTTGCTAAAGATCTATTAGAGTATTTGAACCTAATTCCATACTTCGACTTTATAAAAGGTGCCGAAGAAGGTTTTTTACCAAAACCAGAAAGCCAGATAATTGAACATATTTTGAGGCTATACAATTTAAAACCTAATGAAGTGGTATACATAGGCGATTCCTCAATCGATGGTGAGTTTGCAAACAAAGCAGGTGTTAAGTTTATTGCTGTTGGTATGGGACTTGGAAAAGAACAAGAGCTTTATAAATACAAACCTTTATCCTTTTGTTTAAATACAAAAGATTTAATCAGTATTCTTAATAAAATTGTTTTACTTTAACTACTTCTTAAAACCCCAAAACTTATCAATAAGCCCAACTTTCCAAATACCATTTTCTTTATACATTTTTAAATGAATGTAATAATAGACCCTTATCTATTTATAGGTTTTAAACATTGTTAGCATATTTTAAATAGTAGTGAAAAAAGTTCATTGATAAAAGTACGCAAAGATGTCCATAAAAGGCGTACCTGTGGACATACCGCAACAAAAAAATTCACACAATAAATAAAGAAAAGATGATTTAACAAAAAAAATAGAATGAAAAAGATGATTAGCGTAAAATTTTAGAGCAAAAAAATTTGGTTACAATCTTATTGGAAAGCAATTTGTAAAGATAAACAAGATGATACAACTATTACTGGAAGTGAGACTTATAAATATACAAGTTTAGTGGTTAAAGAAAAATTAAGACTGCCGATGGCATAGAAATGAAAAAATTAATTAATATCATGTAATACGGATTGGTAAATATAAATAACTTCATTTAAACGCGCCCGGAGGGATTCGAACCCCCGACCTACGGATTCGTAGTCCGGCGCTCTATCCAACTGAGCTACGGGCGCATAAATTTCAACATATTATAAAGCTAAAAGTTCACATTGTCAAAGAGTTAATCTTTATTTAAAGATTAGAGATAAAACTTATTATTAAGCTGTGGGGGTTAATCCACAGGCTTTATGTGTTAATGATGTATTAGTTTTATTACTGAATTAGTGTTATCGTAGCACTAATTGGGAATGATTCTTTACCTGCTAAGTCTTTGAATATCACACTCACTACTTTTTCTCCAGCTCCAGACGGTAACTCTACCACCTTCGTCGTCTTGTAACTCTCCCATTCCCCATAACTCACTCCACCCTCTACACTCACCTTCATCAATACAGCTCCACTCGCCGTTATTTTTAATGTCACCTGCGTACTCGTACTATCAGGAGAAATTGGCGATGAGCAGATTGATTATTAGAAGAGCTCCTTGAGGAAATCATGAAAGGTAAACGGAAAGTCTTTCTTGAAAAGGAGCCCAACAATAAGGGGAATGGATATTATTCGAGGTCCTTAAGTGCTGGTTCTTTTAAATTGAATCTTAATGTTCCAATAGACCGAAATGGAGAGTTTCGATCCCATGTATTGCCAGCTCCATATAAAAGGGTTGATGAAAGTTATGTGGACCTCTTAATGAGTCTGGTGATAAATGGGTATTCTTAGAGCCAATTGTTAAAGTCTCTCAGAGAATTAGGTCTACCTTACTCAGTTGAAGAGGTGAACAAGATTAAGAGCCAGCTTATTGATAGACTCAATGATTTCAAACGAAGGAAGCTTCCTGAAAATATCTTTGCCCTTTTTATAGATGGCTACCATACTGAGATTAAAGACAATCTCAAGGTCAGAAAGGCTTGCATTCTATTAAAATTATACCATCTTGCTGTATCGCTAAAGCATTCAGTAATGAATTTAATTCTGACAAAAAACTTGTGTCAAAGGTGTCATCAATATTTAATCTTGCAACATATTTACTATTAATATCACAGAGTAGTAAAGGCACCACCTACTAATATTTTGCCATTATTATCTTCTTCAATTGAATAAATACTATTGTTAGGATTTGGATTAAGCCCATCATTTGCATTAGGATATGTTTTTGCATATACATATAAGAGATTACTTGAAATAAGTACAAAAAATTAAAAAATTCAAAAAAAGCTCCTAATGTATATAATTTTTAGTTATTTCACATCTACTTACTTTATTCTTAAAAGACAAGTTTAATGATTAACTTTTAAGATTATGATATGTTTTTATAAGCAAATTTTATCTTTAATTTATGGTTTGTAAAGGTTTTTTTACTTTTTTTTAAAAAAATTTTGTATATGAGAAAACAAAACAATAGCAATATTGCTATTTATTTCGTATAATTTTTTTTTGTGGTCAAGATTGAAAACTTACATGTTTCCTTGTTATATAAGAATAAATTTCAGAAGAGTCTTATTGTAAATGTAAATCTTAAAATACCACATAGCAAAATTATTTGTTTAGTGGGCGAATCTGGCTCAGGGAAAACACTTACTGGCTATTCAATTATAAGGCTTTTCCCTTCACAAAACATAAAAATAACTTCAGGTAAAATAATTTTTAAAAACAAAAATATTCTTGAATGCTATGAAGAAGAGATGAGAGCTTTAAGGGGAAAAGAAATTTTTATGATTCCCCAGGAACCTCTATCTGCTCTAAATCCAGTGTTAAATATAGAAACCCAGCTTTCCGAAATTTTTTATACTCATACAAAACTTTCAAAAAAAGAAATCTATAAAGAATGTATTAACTTACTAAATCTTGTTAAAATTGACAATCCCGAAGCAAGGCTTAAAGCCTATCCACACCAACTAAGTGGTGGACAGAGGCAGAGAATTTTAATAGCAATGGCAATCGCTTTAAAACCATCTTTAATTATTGCGGATGAGCCTACAACAGCTTTAGATGTAACTATACAGGGAGAGATACTGGAGATTTTCTTAGAACTTAGAGAAAAAATGAATATAAGCATTCTCTTAATAACTCATGATTTTGGCATTGTAAAAGCAATTGCAGACTACATATATGTTATGTATGGTGGAAAAATCGTTGAAGAGGGGACAAAAGAAGAAATTTTTAATAATGCCATACATCCATATACAAAAGGGTTGATTAATGCTGTTCCTTCCATAGATAGTATACCTAAGACACCTCTTTTAACTATACCGGGATATGCACAAGTATCAGAATATTCATGCCCTTTTTTTGAAAGATGTACTGAATCAACGGATTCCTGCAAAGACAACTTTACATACACTTTTATTTCAGAAAAACATGGGGTTTTATGCAAGAAAATAACGAGATAATACTGGAATGTAGGGATATTTCAAAAAAATTTGTTATTACCTCAACTTTCTTTGGTAAAAAAAATGAAATTTTTGCATTAAAAAATGTTTCACTTTCTATAAGAAAAAATGAAATTTTAGGGCTTGTTGGTGAATCTGGATCAGGAAAATCAACTCTAGGAAGAATAATTTTAAAGCTTATCCAGCCTGATTCTGGAAGAATTATATTTAATGGAATGGACATTACAAATCTCAATCATAAAGCGATGAAACAATTAAAGCCACAGATTCAGGCAATATTCCAAGACCCTTTATCATCTCTAAATCCGAGATTACCTGTTATTGAACTTCTTAGAGAACCATTACAAATTCACACAAAAAAAACAAAAAAAGAGATTGACGATGAAATTGCTTTAACTCTTGAACAGGTCGGCATTAATTTTAAGGATGCATTTAAATATCCCCATGAGTTCTCTGGTGGACAGAGGCAAAGAATAAACATCGCAAGAGCATTACTTTTAAAACCCAAATTTATTGTTGCTGATGAACCTGTATCTTCTTTAGATGTTTCTATCCAGGCACAAATACTAAATCTTTTTATGGAATTACAGAAAACCTATGGTTTTTCCATGTTATTTATATCCCATGATTTGAGAATAATAAGACATATATCAGACAAAATTGCTGTAATAACAAAAGGAGAAATTGTAGAAACAGGACCAACTCAAGAAATTTTTACAGGACCACGGCATACTTATACACAGAGACTTATATCCTCTCTTCCTGAAAAGCACTTCTCTTAGTTTTAAAATTTTTTTCTTAAAATTTTCTCTTTTTCATTTTTTTGTTTCTTTATAAAATATCGCATATGAAAAACCTTACAAATGAAGAACTAATAAAAGCTCTGGATGATAAAATTGCAATTGTAAGAAACTCTGCAGTGCAAGAATTAGGTAAGAGAAAAGTTAAAGCTGCATTGCAAAAAATAGCATATCTTCTTGAACATGACGAAAATCCACTTGTTAGAGATAATGCAGCATTTGCTCTCGCAGAGATAAATGAACCAGATGCCATACCATATCTAATCAAAGCGTTGAAGGATAGTGATTCATGGGTAAGAAAATCAGCAGTTAAAGCACTTGGTATACTAAAAGCAAAAATAGCCTTTGATGATGTAGCACAGTTAATTAATGACCCCTCTCAAAATGTAAGAAAGGCTGTAGCAAGAACGTTATCACAAATTGACCCTATAAAAGCAGAAACTTATTTACAAAAACTATCTGAAGACCCTTCTATCATCGTTAAAAGAAAGGCACTAGAAGCACTAAAGAGGATAAAAGGGTGAAGAAAATTGGTATTATTGGTGCGGGACCTGCTGGACTGTCCGCAGCAATAGAACTTTCAAAAATTTTTGATGTAACAGTTTTTGAACAGTCTAACATAGGTGAAAATATTATATGTGCAGAAGGATTTTTTGACTACTTCGGCACCATAGACGTAGATTTACCCAACTCTTTTCAAATAAATAAGCTAATCGTTCGTAGTAAAGAGCTTTATGAGATACCTCTTCCAACAAAAGGTAGGTTTTATACCTTTGACAGAAAAAAGTGGCAGAAAGATTTAGCCAATCAAGCAGAAAAGAAGGGAGTAAAAATTTTAGAAAAACACAAAGTTAATAAAGATGACATTAAAAGCTTATCAAAAGGTTTCGATTTTTTAATAGATGCAACAGGTATAAAATCTTTGTCACATTTTCTTTTTCCAGAAAAAGATGTAAAAGAGTATAGAAAAAATTTAATGCCCACACTCCAATATAAAATCGAATCTTTGCCTTTTGCATATTACAACGCTATAAAAGTAGTCCTATATGATAATCCACCTGGTTATTTCTGGATTTTTCCTAAAAAAAGAGAAGGAGGGATTTATAATGCAAATGTTGGGCTTGGCTTTTTAAGTAAATCAAGTCCTTTCCCAAACCTAAAAAAACTCCTTATTAAAACAATACAAGAAGAAGATATTAGCATCAATGAACTAAGTTTAAAAACAATGTCAAGCCCGATACCAACTAAAAGATTAAAAACATATCGCGTAAATAATATTTTTCTCCTTGGCGATGCCTTAGGGCTTTGCTCCCCCTTGCACGGCGGTGGAATAGATACCGCTTATCTCTCTGGCATTTATTTGTCAAAGGCTATAATGAGTAATGATTTTAGCATCTTTGAACGTTTTTTAAAAGAGCTGGACAAAAGGTTCTTCCTAGAAAGGATCTTTGTTTATCTATGGGAAAAGTATGGCTCTCATAAAATACTTTCGAGATTAAAGAATAAAGGACTTTTTACGGACTCGCCTGAAAACATCCCTTTAACAGGTAAATGGTTTTTAAAGGCCTTTGTAAGACTTATAATTTAGCAAAGGCTTAATTTACAGGTTAATATCAACACTTCTTCCAAAAAAATATTCTAGAGATCTACGACATACATAAATATTTAAAAATACACCAAAACATTTGATTTTTTACATTTGCAAAAAATTAGAAAATAAAGATAAAATTTATATAAGATTTCCAAACTAAAGGGAGTCTAATGACTGATAGATTTCATAAAGATGCACTAATTGATTTCCCAGAAGAAATAACCAATCAAGTTGAAACACCTTGTTATCTTATTAACATTGGTGTTATTGAAAGAAACTGTATTATTCTTGATGAAGTTCAAAAAAGGACAGGGGCTAAAATAATTCTTGCTTTAAAAGCCTTTGCATTACCAAAAGTTTTCCCTATCATAAGTAAATATTTACATGGAGTGTGTGCGAGCGGGCCTATTGAAGCCCGTTTAGGTTATGAGGATTTTGGTAAAGAAGTACATACCTTTGCACCTGCCTATTCAGAAGAAGACATGGAAGAGGTAATTAAATATTCTGACCATATAATATTTAACTCACTGTATATGTGGAGAAAGTTTAAAGACCGTATCAAAAACTCAGGGAAAAAGATTGAAGTTGGGCTTAGGGTTAACCCTGAACATTCAGAAGTAGAAGTACTTCTTTATAATCCCTGTGCACCTGGTTCAAGATTTGGTGTTAGAGCAAAAGACATTGAAAATGAAGATCTAACTGGGATTGATGGTCTTCACTTTCATGCCCTTTGTGAACAGAATTCAGATGTGTTTGTAAGAGTACTAAACTCCTTCGAAAAGTTATTTAGCAAACATATCCCGAAAATGAAATGGGTAAATTTCGGTGGTGGGCATCATATAACAAGAAAAGATTATGATATAGACCTTCTTTGTAATACAATTAATGATTTCAGAAAAAGGTATAACAATATTGATGTTTATTTAGAGCCTGGAGAAGCCGTTGTTTTAAATGCAGGTGTTTTAGTAGCAAAAGTTCTTGACATTGTAAAAAATGATATAGATATTGCAATACTTGATACTTCAGCAGAAACTCATATGCCTGATGTCCTTGCCATGCCATATACACCAGAAATTATAGGTGCTGGGAAACCTGGTGAACTCCCCTACACTTATAGATTAGGCGGTATATCTTGTCTTGCTGGAGACGTAATTGGCGATTATTCCTTCCAAAAACCTCTTGAAAGAGGCCAACGGCTTATATTTCTTGATATGGCATTATATTCCTTTGTTAAAAACACCACTTTTAACGGTATAAAGCTACCTTCCCTTATCCTTTACAATCCCGAAAATAAAACAGTTGAAGTTGTAAGAAGATTTGGATATGAAGATTACAGAAACAAGTTTACACCACCAAAATAGGAGGAAATGATGTCTTTTTCTGGTAATCTTGAACATCTACCAATAGTTGATGTAATGCAACTGCTTGAGACATCTAAAAAAACAGGAACATTAATGGTACAAAATAATAGTCTTAAGTACCAATTTGGTTTTAACAATGGACATATATGTAGTGTCACCCATCCTGATACAACACAATCTTTATTGAAATTTTTATCCTTAAACAAAATTTTTCAAGAAGAGAAGATAAAACAAATAGAGCAGAATTTTAATAAATCAGATAAAACTTTGATTAGATACCTTTATGAAAAAAAGCTTCTTAAAAACGCAACTTTGAAATCCTTGCTAACAAATTTTGTTGAAATAACAGTTGTAGATATACTTACCTGGAAAGAAGGAAGTTTCAACTTTTCTCCCGAAAATGTTGAAATTTCCAATGAATTTAGCGATTTTAATACTTTAACTGGTGGTCAACTTTTAATTAGCACCCAAAATACATTAATGGAAGCGTTAAGGATTTTTGATGAATGGAGGCGAGATGGATTATTAAAAGAAAACCTTTTTGGACATGATATTAAGCATATTACACAAACTAATGAACAACAAATCGAGATCACAGAAGATATCTTAGGCCTTGATAATATTGAAAAGCTTGAAAGAAAAATACCTGATGTTTTTACGGGGATAAAAGACATAGATTACACACAACTACATAGGAACAAACTTAGTGAAGTTTATCCTGAAATTGATACACACCGCATGGAAGATACGATTAATTTTCTAGCAAAGCTTGATGCACAAAAATTCGCTCAAAAGGCAGACTTTACATTCATATATTTTGGAAATGACCTTTTTTTACAACATGTAATTGAGACAATGGGCAAAAACCTTGGAGCTTTTGTGTTTATTACAGATTCAATAGAAAACTTAGATGTAATAATAAACCAATCAAAAATAAAAAACTTAACACCTATTTTAATTATTGATGGTAAAAAAGATGAACCTGAAATCACAGATTTTGAAAATATCAAGATCATACGTCTTCTTCCTTACAAAGATGTTGAAAAATTTTACGAATTGCTGGATAAGGAAACTTTTGCTATTTTTCTTAAACCAGATAAAGAAGATATAGACAAATTACTTGCATTCTACAAAAGTTTTTATAATTATTTCAAACGTTTAAAGTTTAATGATAACTTTTATTTAAGGTATTTAACCATCCAAAACAAACTTTTAACCACAAACCATATATCCAAAATAACAAGCATTCTAACTGAGTATCTCAGTGAAATATTTTCAAAAGTTTTGTTTTTTATGATACAACAGGATACTCTCACGTTAGAAAAATCAATTGCTGAACATAAGGAAATCTCAATCAAAATCCCTTTAAAAGAAGTACCTTCGCTATTTGAGATAATAAAAAGTTCACCTCTATATTATGGAAGCTTAAAAAAAGAAATATGGGATATACTAATTAAATACTTTCCTTCACCCAAAAATGAAAAAATTACTTTAATATCCCTTTATGGTGTTGGAAAGCCCATTGCTGTTATTTATTGTGCTGATGAAAAAAGAACTATTGACTTTTCCTTACTAGAACATTTACAAAAAAGCCTATCCGCACATATACAAAACCTTTTATACAGAAAAATGTTTGAAAAATACAGAAAGACAGAATAAACTATAAAAACATGGACTCAAAAGTTTTCAGACAAATATTAGAAATAGCTTTTCAAAAAAAGGTCTCTGATATCCATTTTGAGGTTGATAATCCACCATTCTTTAGAGTTAAGGGACAGCTTGTAAAATCAAAGCTTCCAAACCTAACGGCTGACGACACAAAATCTATCGTAGAAATGGTCTTAGAACAACATGGCAAAAAAGTAGACGAATATATAAAAGAGTTAGATACAACCTATTCTCTTCCAACTGGTGGTCGATTTAGGGTTAGCGTTTTCAAGCAAAGGGGATATTTTGGCATTGTCATGAGGGTTATACCACCACAAATAGGAACATTTGAAGAGCTAAATTTACCTTCCGTTCTTGCAGAGATTGTAAAAGTTCCAAATGGTTTAATTCTTGTTACTGGACCTACTGGAAATGGTAAATCAACAACACTTGCAGCAATGATTAGATACTTAAATGAAAATTTTAACTATAACATTATTACCATAGAAGACCCCATTGAATTTCTTTTTGAATCAAAGCAAAGTTGTATCATTCAAAGAGAAGTTGGTTTTGATACAGAAAGCTTTCATTCCGCTTTAAAGGCAGCACTAAGAATGGATCCAGATGTGATAATGGTTGGTGAAATGAGGGATAAAGATGCAATAGATGCCTGTATCAAAGCAGCAGAAACAGGGCATCTTGTTTTATCAACTTTACATACACAAGGAGCTGTTTCAACCATTAACAGATTAATAGGACACTTCCCTCCTGAGGCTCAGGAAATAATAAGACAAAGGTTAGCAGATATTTTAGTTGCAACCATATCATTGAGGTTGATAAAAGACAAAACTGGTGAAAATATCCTTCCTGTGGTTGAAATTATGAGAACAACCACAACAATACAAGCCTGTATAAGAGAAGGGCGTCTTGAAGAGATTGAAAAACATATCGAAAATGGTTATCACATTTATAAGATGCAAACGATGGAACAACACCTATTACAACTATACAGACACAATAAAATCTCCCTTGATGATGCAAAAAGACTATCCCGTTCCACAGATTTTGAAAGAAAATTATTGCTTGGTGAAGAATAAGGGTTAACTTTTTTCATAGAGTTTTCTCAATCTATTAAGGTTTATCTCATCCATATTGTTCTCTTTTGGTGTCTCTAATATAAATGGCAATGCTTTAAAAAAAGGATGTTTTAATAAATTGAGAAAACCTCTATCACTTATAAAACCTTCATTTATATGGGTATGCCTATCTCTTTTAGCACCGCACATATACTTTGAATCATTTGCATGAATAACTTTAACTCTCTTACGCAAATTAAGCGATACTACCTCTTCGTAGAATGCATCAAGTGATTCTTTAGCAGTGATATTAACACCTGATGCAAATAAATGACACGTATCAATGCAAAGCCCTACTCTATCGTCATAACCATTAGTAATTTCTGTTAATTCTACTAAATTTTTTCCTATATCATTCTTTTCTCCCGCAGTATTTTCAACTATTAAAGTTACATCAGATGTTTTATCAAGTAATATATCAATCGCATTTCTTATTAGTTTAATTCCCTCTTTTGTATCACTTGAACTTCCTGGATGAAAAACATAATGTTTAACATCTAACTGTCGCATAACTTCTATATCTTCTAACGCTCTTTTTATAGATTGCATGTAAAGTTCTTTATTATTTGAAGCAAAGTTTAAAAGATAAGGTGCATGAACACAAATAAATTTGTATCTTCTTTGGTTCTCTAAGAAAATATCACACTCATCCTTCGAAAAAAATCTATGTTTCCAAACTCTAGGTGAACCAACAAAAAATTGAAATACATTTATTTTCAACCTTTTTGCTTCATCAAAAAGAGCACTAATACCTCGAGAAGTAGATAGATGCACACCTAAAAGAAGATTATTTTCATAAGTTTGCTTCGGTTTTGTCATTTTTGTCCTTGTATAATGATCTAAGTATATAGTAGGTTCTTAGCACTTTCTTTACATAGTCTCTTGTCTCATTGTATGGTATATCTTCAATAAACTCATCGGCGTCACGGTAATTATTTTGAAGCCATAAATCTACAGCTTTCTCACCAGCATTATATGCTGCTATTATGTATTCAATTCGTGAATACTTTTTTTTCAAATCAGAGAGATACTTAATCCCTATGTATATATTTTTTTCTTCATCAAAAAGTTCGTTAACTTTTGTCACATTACCTACTTTTTTAGCAGTAACAGGCATTAACTGCATTAGTCCATAGGCACCAGCACTTGAGACAATATTAGGATTAAAATGGCTCTCCTCTCTCATTATTGCAATAACCAAAAAAGGGTCAATGCCAAATGCTTTTGAAGTATTAAAAACAACATCGGTATATGCAAGAGGATATTTATAAAAATCTATACCCTTTTTTATCCCAAGCTTTACAAGCTGGTTGTAATCACCTAACTCATAAAACAGTTTTGCCAAATAATCTGGAGTTTCCGATAGTATCTCGTGATAATATCTAGCTTCCGTTAATGCCTCATCATTCATATTCAATGATTTAAGTTCTTCTATTCTTTCTATAATGTTTAAAACCTTCCCTTTAAAAGTTATTATATTGTTCGAAACCTTCCCCAATCCTTCATAAGGCCATTTTCTTAAATAATAAAACCCCTCTTTTTCCTTTAAAGCCTTATAATACTCACTACCATCTTCATTTTTATATTCACTTATCTTACCAAGCCAGAAATAGTACTTGTCTTTTAAACTAATATGCTCATCTTTAATTAGGGTTTCAAGTATTTCTTTTGCTTTATCTAAATTACCTCTCCTTATATTCATCCAGGCAAGGCCAAACAATGTACTTTGATTATTTTGAGGATAATTTTGTAAAAGAAAATCAAAATATCTTAAGGCTAATTCATAATTACCTTCGCGTCTTTTGCGTTCAGCTCCAGCATAAACAAGTTCATAGGAAATACTACCTTTTTTAGACATCTCTTGTTCTAAACGTTTAAAATATTCTTCATATCTACCTGATCTTAGTAAGCTTAAAAGATATAGTTTAAAGGAGTCTTCAATATTTAATTTTTCTAAATATCGTTGAGCTTTTTCGTAATCTTTAGTCTTGAAATAGTAGACCCCATACAAATAAGATGTTCTTGCATCATTTGCAGGAAGTTTGTTTAATATACTTTCTACATTTTCATAATTATTTTTTAGAAGCTTTATCAACGTCTGATAAATTTCATCAAAGGTTAGATTGTTTTCTATTTTTTTAAACACTTTAACAGCATAGCCATTTCCTTTAAGGAAGATGCTTTTGTAAATATTTTTTGCCTCATCATCTCTTTGAAGTTCCTCAAGTAATTGAGCTTTTTTCAACAATACATCATAATCAATTGGAAAAAAGTTAAGATAGGCTTCAATACTTTCAAGTTTTTCTTGTTTTTCCTCTGCAAAACTTATCTTATTTTTCAGGGCTTTCCTAAAAGTTGGAGTTTCTCTATACCTCTTTATCACTATATCTAAAATGTTTTTTGCCTCTTTATTATTGCCTATGGTTGAAAAGCAATAAGCCCTGTCTAACAGAACATAATCATAAAGCACATAATCTTCGCTTATTTTGCCCAATTCAATTAAAGCTTCATTGTATAGACCTTGTCTTATTAAATACCTTGCCTGTTCATAATGATTTTTTTTCAAATTATCTGCATAGCACAAAGAAAAAGACATGAATAAAAAGTAAAATATATAAAACCATAAAAACCTCATAAAAATATTATAAAGCCATTTTTAAGCATTAGAAAATAAAAAAGGCAGGGATTTCTTTAGCCCTGCCTTTTTAAAGCTATCAAATTGCTATCCTACTATCTTTTTAGATTAACAAGTTCTTGCATAAGCTCATCTGTTGTAGTTATAACTCTTGAGTTCGCCTGAAAACCTCTTTGGGCTGTAATCATTTTGACAAACTCTTCTGCTAAATCCACATTTGAAAGCTCTAAAGCATTTGAAAGTATTCTCCCTAAGCCAGAAGTAGCAGGTGTTGAAATTATTGCATTACCTGATTCAGAAGATTGAGCAAACATATTTCTTCCTAATTTTTCAAGTCCTTGAGGGTTATTAAATCGAGCCAATGCAACTTTACCAAGTATTTTAGTTTGTCCATTCGAAAAAATACCATTTAAATTTCCTGAACTATCTATTGACACATTTATTAAATAACCTGATGCGTAACCGTTTTGTATGATATTTGATATAGAGAAACTTGAGGCATATTGAGTCGTTCCATTTAATCCATCTCCACCTTCTGAAGTGCCTGTTCCAAAATCAAAAATTATTCTTTGTGGTGAACTGACAGAAGTACCAAAATTAAAAGAAATTGTTGTCGCACTATTATCATTTGCCAAAGTACCATCTGTATTAAAAGTAAGAACATTTGTCCCTGCTAAAAGCAATTGCCCTGGATTTGCAGGGTCTTCATAAACAAAATTTGCATCCCATGTATTTGGAGCTGTTTTAACAAAATAAATTGTTATTAAATGCTCACTGCCTTGACTATCATATACAGTTAAAGATAACGAGGAATTATAATTCCCAGGATCATTGTTAATACTATCACCATTTTTATCAAGTGTAAAAGGTGATGTTTGAATAGGATCTTGCGAATTTAAATTTACAATTATATTTGCTTCAGTAGTAGGTACAGCTGGGAGTAGATTAGAGGTAATTTTTAAATTGCCAATCTCCCCAGTAACATTACCATAAACATCAGCTAAATACCCCTGAAGAAATGCTCCATTAGCATTAATAATATACCCATCTTTGTTAACTGAAAAATTGCCAGCTCTAGTATAAACCCTAGCGCCATTATCATTAAGGAGAAAAAATCCATCTCCATCTATTGCAAGGTCTAAAGAATTTGATGTTGATTCTATTTGTCCAGATGTAAAAATACCAATAACTTTATTTACGATTACCCCTCTTCCTACCTGATAAGTACCGGAAACTCCTGATAGAGTTTGGCTTAAAATATCAGCAAATGATACAACGCTTTTTTTGAATCCAACAGTGTTCATATTGGCAATATTATCACTAATAACAGAAAGTGATGTACCATTTGCATTCATTCCACTTATTGCTGTGTAAAGTGATGTAAGCATAATAACCCTCCTATTTGATTTCAATAATATCGTTTAGATTAATTTCTTTATTATTATCAAGTTTCAAAGAAACGCTGTTATTACCTAAATTGACAGCTACCACCTTTCCTTCTATAGGATTATTCCCACCAGTTTTTACTGTTTTGCCAATAATATCAGCATAAAGGAAAGGCGAAGGTTCATTTTTAAGATTTAGATTTGCAATTTCTTCTCTAATATTTCCAAGCTCTTCCAATGAACTGAACTGTGCCAGTTGCGAAATAAACTCCTCATTTTTTAGTGGTGATAGAGGGTCTTGGTACTTCAATTGAGTAACAAAGAGTTTTAAGAAATCCTGTTTGCCTAACTTTTTTACATCATATCCTGAACTCACTGTATTTATTGAACTATTGAAATTCATAACAAACCTCCCTTTTTAAAATTTACACGTATATACTTAAACCATTGTTGTTAGAAGCTTTTTTTACCACAGGTTCTATTTTTATTGATGAGATTTCGCCATTTTTCATATCTTCCTTTAATGTTTTTTCTGACCTTTTTTCATCTCTGTTGTCTTTTAATACAAACTGACCTAAATTTATCCCTTCACTGTGTAATGTGGCAAAGATTTTATCCATATTTTCTTTGAAATACGTACGAGCCTGTTCTGTATTAGGATAGACCTCTGCTTTTACAATCCCATCGTTTATGGAAAGGTTTACCTTCACTTTGCCTATATCTTTAGTTTCTATCAATATTGATATACTTTCTGGAGACTCTTTTTTTAGATAAACTCTGTCATCAAACTTTGCTATTTCCAAAGCTTTATCAAAGGCTTTTTTTTCAAGCTTGCTATCGTAAACATATATTTTGTTGTTTTTTGCTGGTTCACTATGAACAGGAGCAGTAAATGACGGGCTGTCCAACTTTTCGACCTTTATTAACTCATCTTTTTTATTAGTTACAGTTTTTTCCTCTGCTACAACATTTGGCGAATGCATAAGGATTAAATTATCCAGAGTCGGGTTATTTTCTATTTCCTTGTGTGAAAACATTTCATTGAAAAAGGCTTCTTTTACCTCTTTAATGGGAATACCTTTCTCCCCTAATGCCATCTTAAAGTTATCCTTTTTTTCAGGCTTTTCAGAAACAATATATTCAACAAGTTGTTTATCAAGATTGTCAGCCCTTCTTAATGCTTCAACAGGGGTAAATTTATCCTTTATAGCCATGCTTGTATCTCCCTTTTTTCCAAACTCTTTCAAAACAACAGGTTCCTCAATTCGTTTATCCAACTGACCAATGTTTTTGTCTTTATCACTCTCAAAAATACTCGAACCCGATGTGGTATCAGCTATTAATTTAGGCATTTTTAAAGCATTTTTCTTTTTGTCAATTATCTCTAATTGTTCTAAAGACTCTGGCATTTCTGTTTTTTGTAAAGTAGCTTCTTTTGCATTATCGAGACTTTCTTCACCCTTATTTTCAACTTCTAAATGATTCTCCTTTATAATGTTTGCAACTAACTGCATTAAAACTTCTACGGGTATTGTTATCGATTCTTTATCAGAGTTTGCCTCTTCCTCTTTGAGGTTTTCTTCTGAATTCTCTGGGGCATCTTTTGCGAAAGCAAACTTTAATAAGCCATCATTGCTTTTATTTGCAGATAATGTTAACAGCAAATCAGGCAAATACTGGCTAATTTCCTGCCCTAAATCTGAAAGATTGACTAACATATCAGATGATATTTCACCTTTGTTGGCAGAAACCAAATTTAGTAGTAGCTTTGTAAAATCGTCATTATTAACGTTTGACTTTAGTTTTTGTGGATTGTCTACATTTAAACTTTGATTCATTTGGTTTATTAAGTTGGCTACGTTCATGCCTTAAGTATTATCAATAGGTATGCCAAAGGGCTATTGGCAAGAAACTTATTGAAATTATTATGTTTTTGTTTTTTTTGACCTTTTTTATAAATATCTAAAAGGGGAAAAAATTTCACTTAGTAGGAATTTTTTTCTCAGGATTTGTTAAAAGTGTTGTTATGGAAGCTGCCTTTGCAGGTTCCATGTTTGCTAAAATTTCACTGGCTATTTTTGGTTTCATTTTTAAGATTATTTTGGCGGCAGTTTCTTCATCTAACTGGGAAAGCCTTTGCGTAGCATTTTTGGTATTCATTGTTTCATATAGTTTTGTAAGATGGGATACATTGCCTTCCTTAATCTTCTCAATTTTACTGTGAAGTGTTTCGATTTTTTTTAGAATTTCATTATATTTATTAATCTTCTCTTCAATTTCTTTTTTTAAAGCATTGAGCCTTGCTTCTTCTTTTTTTAGTTCTTCTTCCTTATCGATAAGCTTTTTTTGCCTATCCATAAAGGCATTATCTGCAGAAAAAACTGTCCCAGCAAAAGTAAATACGAGTAATAAGATAATTATTTTTTTCATTTTTTAAACTTCCTTGTAAGGTAATCAAAATCAAAGTTTTTTTGCTCGTTTAAAATTGTTTTTTTTAGTTCATCCCTGATAATTTCATCTTTTAAGATGTTCAAAGCCTTTGTTTCTCTATGAGTGAAAAGCAACTGCTCCTCTTTTTTATTCACCTCTTCCTTTTTCTTTTCCACCTCTTTCTCTTTGCTATCAATCTTTTTGCCGAGAATATGAAGATACTGGAAATAAAGCTCTACATTTGAAGAAAGCACATCCAAAGTAATTGCATCTTTTAAAGCATTGAATTCACTTTTCAAGCCCTTTAACTCCTCTTTGTTCTGCCTTAACTCTCCCCTTTTTATCTTTAACTGCTTTTCCAACTCTTCTTTTTGTTTTTCTTTAATATCAATGAGCTTTGAAATCTTTTTGTTTGTCATAGATTACCCCTCATTGAAGATTAAATATAATCCTTGAATGCTATCTGCAATATCCCTATTTTCGTTTATGCCCTGCCTTAGATACATCTTAATTTTATCAATCAATGAAATAGCATAATCAATTTTAGGGTCACTTCCCTGCTTATATAAACCTAACGAAATGATATCCTCGTTCTTTTTGTAGATTGAATAAACCTCAATAAGCTTTGATGCAAGCTTTTTATGCTCTTCGTCAACTATATCATTCATAAGCCTACTAATACTTGCAAGTATATCTATGGCGGGATAATGGTTTTCCATAGCAAGTTCTCTTGAGAGGACAATATGCCCATCGAGTATTGCCCTTGCAGCATCGGACACAGGATCATTTAAGTCGTCAGCTTCTACCAAAACTGTATAAATTCCAGTAATACTTCCTTCTCCATCAGTTGTTCCAGCTCGTTCCAGTAATTTGGGGAGCAAGGTAAATACAGAAGGGGTATAACCTTTAGTTGTTGGTGGTTCACCAATGGCAAGCCCAATCTCTCTTTGAGCCATTGCAACACGAGTTAGTGAATCCATAAGCAGTAAAACATTTAAGCCCTTATCTCTGAAATACTCAGCTATAGCTGTAGCAACATAGGCAGCCCTTATTTTTGAAAGGGGCGGTTGGTCTGCAGTAGCAACTACAACAATTGATTTTTTTAAACCTTCCTTACCCAAATCTTTTTCGATAAACTCTCTTACTTCCCTTCCTCTTTCACCTATTAAAGCGACAACGGTAACAGGGGCTTCTGTATATCTTGCAATCATACCCATAAGAACGCTTTTTCCAACACCTGCACCAGCCATAATGCCAATCCTTTGTCCCTTACCACAGGTAAGAAGTCCGTTTATTGCCCTGATACCTAAATCGAGAGGTTCACTAATCCTTTTTCTTTTCATTGGGTGTGGTGGCTGTGAGTATAGAGGATATAGCTCACCTTTAATACTCCCCTTGTCATCGAGGGGCTCCATTTTATAATTTATTACCCTGCCTATCAAATCATCTGATACAGTTATAAAGTTATTCTCATAAAGTGCCCTCACCCTGTTTCCTGGTTTAATACCCTTTAGGTCCCCGATTATCATCACCAAAGCTAAGTCATCCTTAAAGCCAACTACTTCAGCATTTTTAACTTCGCCGTCATCTGTAAAAATAACACAGGGATCACCTACTGATGCCCTTATACCTGCAACCCTTACAATGATCCCTGTTATATCTACAACCTTACCATAGGGTCTTCTGATTTCTGTATCTTCAATAATTTCTAAGGCTTTTGAAAGGTCTAACATCTAAATCAACTCTTTTAATTTTTTGGAAATTTCAAACAGCTCTTCTTCTATGTTTATAATTATCTCCTCCATATCTGATTCAACTTTTATAAAATCTTTTGACACATTTGGGTCAATGTCTACGGATATCTTCGGGTACATATCTAAAATTCCCCTTTTAAAACGCTCAATAATCTCTTGCATTGCGGGGTTTATTGTAATTTTGATTTTTTCCTGTCTTTCAATTTTCTTGATAGCATTGTGAAGCATATTTAATAGCGTTTCTGGTGATTCTTCTATCTCCTTCTCGATAATCTTTCTTGCTATTGCAATGGAAAGGGCAACAATCTTTTTGTCATTTTCAAGGATATATCTTTCTTTTATGTGTTCTAACTCTTTTATTAAATTTTCCAGTTGGCTTAATACCACCTCTGCCTTTTTAATACCCATCTCATAGCCTGCTTTTTCCCCTGCTGAATATCCCCTTTCGTAAGCATTTCTTTCTAAAACATCTAAATTTGAAATCCTTTCTTCAATTTCTCTTTTTAATTCAATTAACTGGTTTATATCTACGCTGTTTGCCGTATCTTCAGTATTTTCTACACAGCAATTTGAGTCGTCTTCAACAGGACTTTTTAACTCATTTATTAGTGCCTCAAAAACCAAAGGTTTATAGTTTTCGATTTTCATTTTTTTAGAAAACCTCTTAGACAACAACATCATCTCCTTTACCACCTAAAACAATCCTTCCTTCTGATTCTAACCTTCTTGCTACTTTCAAAATATTTTGCTGTGCCTTCTCAACATCTGCAATTTTAACAGGTCCCTTTGATTCCATTTCTTCTTTGAGTATTTGCACCGCTCTCTGTGACATATTTTTGAAAATTTTCTCCTTTAAAGCCTCAGAAGCAGACTTTAATGCAATTACTAAATCTTCAGTATTAACTTCTTTAAGCAAAGCCTGTATTCCTCTATCATCTAAATTAATGAGATCGTCAAAAACAAACATAAGATTTTTGATTTTATCTGCAAGCGCAGAATCTCTTTCATCAAGCATTGTTAATATGAATTCCTCAGTATTTTTATCAGAGAAATTAAGTATTTCTGACAGTATTTTTATACCATTAAACCTCTTTTCTTTTATTTTATTGCCACTAAATTGTACTTTAAATATTTCTAAAACCTCTTTTAACGCTTTTTCAGAAACTTTTTCCATATTTATTAGTCGCATGGCAACATCAAATTTCACCCCATCAGGTAATTTAGAAAAGATTTCAGCTGCTTTTTTTGGTTCTAAGGCACAAAGAATAGAAGTTATAGTTTGGGGATGTTCTGAAATTATAAAATTTAAAATTGTTGAAGATTCTAAATTTTCAAAGGATTCTACCTTCATTTCTTCTTCTTCAAATATTTTTGATATTTCATCCCTACTTAGTTTTTTAGCAAGTATAGTTTTTATAGTATCCTCATCAAGTGATAGCTTTATACCACTATCAATAATACTCTTTACTTCCTTTTTTACAGCATCAATCATATCTTTGTTTAATTCTTTGAGTTTATTTATCCCCAAAGTAATCTTTTTTACTTCTTTTGCATCTAACTGCTTTATAATTTCTTCTGCCAAATCCTCTCCTAAGAGATTTAAAAAAAGTGCTGCCTTCTCATACCCTTTTAGTTCCATAAACTATACCTCATTAACCCATTTCTTAATCAATCTGATAACATCTTTAGGATTATTCTTTGCCCACTCTATGAGAATAGCATTAATGTCTTCATGATGTATCATTAAAGGTTGTTCTTTTGCACCTAAAGGTATCTTTTCTTTGGATGTCAATTCTACTTTATCCTCAACCTCTTTACTTTCCTCTGGCGACACTTCTTTAGCAACTTTTGTGAAAGAATCGGGCTGTTTAGGTGCCAAAACCTTCAATAAAGGTCGTATGACAAATAAGTAAAGTATTAAAAGAGAAAGTATTGGTGCTGAATATTTTGCAAAAATTAAGAAATATGGGATTAAATCTTCAGCCTGAAATTTAGATTCTACTACATCTTCTTCCTGTGCACTAAAGGGCATATTAACTACCCTAACATCATCTCCTCTTTCTTCATTAAAGCCAACCGCATTTTTTACTAAATCTTCAAACTTTTTTATCTCTTCATCGGTTCTTGGAATGTATTTTTTGTTTTTATCACTGCCCTGATAATTGCCATCAACAAGGGCTACTACTGTCAGTCTTTTGACAGTTCCAGGAGAATTAACTATTTTACTAACATATTTGCTGATTTCATAATTAACGATTTCATTGCTTTTTTCTCCTTGTGTTGCAGTGGAGGCTTGTGTATTGATAGTTTTAGTAGGCAAATTTGATGCAACACCAGGAACGCCAGCAGACATAGCACCGACTGACTTATCAATATTCCTTTGCTCACTTCTCACTACTTTACTTTCTGGATTAAAAACCTCTTCAGTTTTTTCTACCTTAGAGAAATCAAGTTCTACTGAGACTTTTGCTCTTACCTTATTTTTCCCAACAACAGGCTCAATCAAATTTACAACTTTATTTTCAAGCTCTTTTTCGATTGTTTTCTGAATTTCTAACTGTGCATTTGTTAGAGAAAGTCCTTCTTCGGTCTTTTTTGTCAATAATTGTCCAAACTGATTGACCACAGTAACATTTTTAGGTTCTAAACCTTCTACACTGCTTGCCACTAAATTAATAATCCCCAGTATCTGATTGTCTGTAAGTTTTTTTCCCTGTTTTAGCTTCAACATAACAGAGGCTTTTGGTGTTTGCTCTTCTGGGGTCGCAAAAAGTGTTTTTTCAGGGATAGTTAAATGTACCCTTACTTGCTCAACTTCCGGGAGTGTTTTGATAGATCTTGCTAACTCACCTTGAAGAGCTCTTTTATAATTCAATTTCTGAACGAAATCTGTCATAGCAAAGTTTGTTTTATCAAAAAGCTCAAAACCAACACCACCTGTTTGAGGAATGCCTTCACTTGCTAACTGTAGTCTTAATTCATAAACTTTATCTGATGGCACAAGAATGCTACCTTTGTCAACCTTATAGGGCACTTTTAAATCTTTCAACCTTTGCATCACTGTTCCAAGTTCTTCTTCACCTATATGGGAATACAAAACTTGATAATCAACTTTCTGCATCAAAAAAATTGAAAAAATAATAACCGCTAAAGAGAAAGCTAAAAGACTACCAAATGCAATTTTCTGCTTCTGGTTAAGGTTATCAAATCTTTCTTTTATTTCAGTTAATGTAGCCATCTTTTATACCCCTGCCTATACCTGCATTCTTTGAATTTCTTCGTAAGCACTAATTAGTCTATTTCTTATTTCCACCATCAGGTTAAAAGCCATATCAGCCTTTTCCATAGCAATAACTGCTTTTTGCAAGTCACCTCCTTTTGCCAGTTCCTTGACTGCCTCATCTGCATCTTTTTGAATTTGTGATAATGTGCCTATCGTTTCCTTTAAAACCTCATTGAAACTATTGTTTTCGCTACCACTTTTCTCTTTTATTTTTGCAAGGTCATTTGCAAGCCTATTTACTGCATTATCAATCTTTAAAACTGACATAAACTAAACCCTCCCTAACTCAAGAAGTTTCATATACATTGTTTTTGAGATATTAAAAGCAGATGCTGATGCTTCATAAGCACGCATTGCCATCATCATATTAACCATTTCATTCACAACTTCTACATTTGGATATTTTACAAAACCATCTTTATCTGCATCAGGATGGCCAGGTTGATAGACTACCTTAAAAGGTGCGTTATCCTTAACCACGTCATAAACCGCTACTCCATAAAGAGGTGCGGGATTAGAAGGATAGGGAACGGCAATAAACAGGACATCTTTACGAACATATGGCTCTCCTGTTTCTGTTTTTGTTGTATGAGCATTTGCCATATTTGAAGCAAGGACATTCATTCTTTCTCTCTGGGCAAACATTGCTGAAGCACTTATATCAAATATTTTAAAGGCTTCCATTATGTCCTCCTTAAGGCGTTTTTAAACATCCTAATCCTTGAGGAAAGTAGCTGTAATCCTGATTGGTAAAGTATGTAGTTTTCCGTTATCTTCGCCACCTCTTTATCAATTTCTATATTGTTTTTATCTTCCCAGTTTTCGTTCGCAAGTTCGACCACCTCTTCCTTAACTTCTTTTACATCATCGTTTTTAATATGTTTCTCGTGAGTAACTTCAAGTTTAAGTTTTTCATCTTCAATCAGTTTGGGGAAAATAAGGTCTTTTGCCTTGTAATTGGGCGTATCCACATTAGCAATATTCGATAACAAAACGCCATGTCTTTTTGAACTATAGGTTATAATATTTTCAAGCAGCTTAATAGAATCATCCATAAATGCTACCTCCACAGGAATTTTTTTCCTATAAGGGTAAAATATTCCCATACTCTTTCAACTTGTTTCTTAAAGTTCTTACTGTTATGCCAAGAATGTTTGCTGCTTTGGTTCTGTTACCACCAGTCTCAGCAAGGGTTTTCATAATAAGTTCCTTTTCTACATCCTTTAGGCTACCTTTAAACTGCTCACTATTGAAACTTGTTTTGTTAGGTTCTTCCTCGAAATATAAATCATCCACTCCTATGTAATTTTTTTGACACATAAAAACTGCTCTTTGTATGACATTTTCAAGCTCTCTCACATTTCCCTTCCAGTAATGAGCTTTGAGTTTGTTCATAGCGTTTTTATCAATACCAGCAATATTTTTGTTTATCTTCATATTGTATTTATGCAAAAAGTGTTCCGAAAGCACCTCAATATCCTCTTTCCTCTCTCTCAAAGGGGGAAGCTTGATAGGAAAGACATTTAAACGGTAATAGAGGTCTTCCCTGAAACTTCCTTTTTCACACTCCTTTTTTAAATCCCTGTTGGTTGTTGCTATAATTCTTACATCTATCTTTACAGGCTCTCTTCCACCTATTCTATCGAACTCCTTTTCCTGTAAAACCCTTAAAAGCTTTGCCTGCAATGGCAAAGCCATCTCTCCTATCTCATCCAAAAGTATTGTTCCATTTTGTGCCTTTTCAAACTTACCTATCCTTCTTTCTAAAGCACCTGTAAAGGCACCCTTTTCATAACCAAAAAGCTCCGATTCAAGCAGATTTTCAGGAATGGCAGCACAGTTTACTGCTACAAAAGGCTTATCACACCTTTTGCTATATCTATGGATATACCTTGCAAGCACTTCTTTTCCAGTCCCACTTTCACCATATATAAGAACAGTAATATCACTCTGTGCCAACCCTGTTGCTAACTGAATTATCTTTTTCATTGAGTCAGAAGCATAAATTAACTCTTTATCTTCACAAACCTTTGGTATCAAATTACCTACAGCCTTTTTTAAAGATTCAAAGGAAAAGGGCTTCATAATGTAATCCACTGCACCTAACTTCATCGCCTCAACCGCTGATTCAATAGTACCAAAGCCTGTTATTATCAGCACAGGAACATATAAATTTAAGCTTCTTATCTTTTTAAGAAAGGTGATGCCATCCATTTTTGGCATCATCATATCAGAGACTACAAGGGCAAAACTTTCTCTTTGAACCTTAGATAAAGCCTCTTCACCATCCTTTGCGACTTCAACATGAAAGCCAAGCCTTTCTAATGCCTCTTTTAATGCTTTTCTCATTTGAGGGTCGTCATCTACTGCTAAAACTTGACTTTTTAAATACCTTTCCATTTATGCCTCCATTGGCAAAAATATCTTAAACTCTGAACCTTTGTTTTTCTTTGATTTCACCTTTAAGAAGCCTTTATGGGCTTCCACAATTCTTAAAGTTATTGCAAGTCCAAGCCCTGTCCCTGACTCCTTTGTAGTAAAAAAGGGGTCAAAAATCTTTTCTAAACATTCTTTGCTAATACCACAGCCATTGTCCTTTATAGCTATAACAAAAAACTTACCCTCTCTCTTACAAACAACTTCTATAACTCCACCTTCGCTTACCGCCTGATAGGCATTCTGAAGTAGATTGAAGACCGCTTGTTTTAACAGATCTTTATCGCAGTGTATAAAAGACTTATCTACCTTCTTTACAATCTTTATCTGTTTTTTCTCAACCAGAGGTGCAAAAAGCGATATTACATCATCAACAAAATTTTCGATTGAAACAACACCCTTCTTTACCTTCCTTTCCTTTGCAAAATAAAGCATATTGTTGAGGATGTTATTTAAACTGCTTATCGCCGATGAAATGCCTTCTATAAGGCTTCCCCTTTTCTCTTCAGAGCTTTCATCCTTTAGCATAGAAGCAAAAAGCTCTATACTGCATAAAGGGCTTCTTATCTCGTGTATTATTTTAGCTGCCATTTCACCCATCGCTATCAGTCTTTTGTTCCTCTCGTATAGGCTTTCCATCTCTTTTATCTTTGAAATGTCCTTTATAACAACAATCTTCCCACGTTCTTCTTTTTTACTGTTTTTTACTGGATATTCTGAATAAATAACAGGAACTTCATTCTGGTTTATAATGAGATACTGCGTATCACCATCTGATTTTATTGACACACCAAGCTTTGAAAAAGGCTTACCAACAAAATTGAGGTTAGTATCAAGATTTAGCAGTTTTTCCGCACCTCTATTTAACATCACAATATTTCTCTGTCTATCCAAAACGATTATCGATTCATCAAGGCTGTTTAAAACTGTATCTAAAAAGTTGTTTGTCCTTTCCTTTTCTTCCAGTGATTTTTTTAGCTCTGCATTTGTTTTCTCTAACTCCTCAGTAAGATAATTAATCCTTTGCTGTAAACTCAAAAAGAAGTTTTCTAAACTTTTTGATGCATCAAGAAAGCTCGAAAAGGCATCTTTCAAAAGCTCAGGATTCATAAGTTATACCCCTTTAACAGGTTATTTACTGTTTCTTCTTCATCATTAAGTTTTTTCATGACATCTTTAAACTCATTATGTTTCGTAAATTCAGGTAGCTTCTCTTTTTTCTCAAGAGCTTGTACACGTCTACTTATCTCTTCCTTCTCTTCCGGCTTTAATTCTTTAATAGCAAGGGCTTTCTGGTAGCATTTAAGGGCAAGTTTTTTATCCTTTTCAAAAAAATAATCACCCAAACTTACGTATGTCACTGCCTTTAAGTTGTTATCTATCGTTTTGCTTATAATTGTGTGAAACTTTTTTTTGTCCTTAACCTTGTTTGATATATACAAAAGTGTTTTCACATCATCATCTGTAATCTCCTTTGAGCCCATAATTATGGACAACACCTTATCGTAATTGTCTGAAAGAAGGTAATCGTAAAGTTTAATTTTTTCAGCTTGGTTTTTATCTACATAATTCTCAAACTTCAAAGCCTTATCAAGGTTGTTTTTTTTCACATAATACTCAAAAAGTTTTTTTGCAGTTTTTTTCTTCTCTTCACCTAAACTAACGAGAAATATCTGGTTAAGTAGTTGTTCTCTTTTATCCTCTGGTAATGCATCAGAAACTTTGATTAATGTATCAAAACGCCTTGCTTTATAAAGATATACGCCATACCTTTGAAAGGCTTTATTAAATTCATTCCCCTTAACTTCATAAAGGTCTGATATTAAAGCTTCCATTTCAGAAAGCGTTTTTTCATCAACTTTTGATGACTTTAAAAGCTCATTCAGGTATCGATAGACACTATCATAATCTTTTTCTGCCCTTGCAATGGTTACAAGATTCAACGTAGCTTCCTTGTATTCTTTTGCAACTGGATAATTATTTCTTAAGGCAATAAAAGACTCCTTAGCCTCTTTTTTAAGGTTTTTGTTTAAATAAATCTTACCTATGTAATACAATGCCTTAGCCTTTGCCTCCCTATCCAGCGAGCTTACCTCTTTAAAATAACTTAATGCAGATTCAAAATCTTTCTCTTCATTGGCTATAATCCCAAGACTCAAACACGCTTTATCTTTAAAACCTGCCAATCTTTTGGCACCTGATAGGTATGTCTTTGCTTCTTTATACCTGCCTGTATTTCTTAATGCTTCGCCAAAATAATAGTAAATATCGGGATTTTCAGTTAAAACTCCTTTTTCTGTTTTCAACATATTCTCAAAAATCTTTACCGCCTCATTAAACCTTCCCATTCTCACATAGGCTTTTGCCTTGATTATCTGAGCTGAAAGGGTAGGAGGAACCTTTTGATAATAACTTAACGCTTCATCTATCTTCCCAAGCAATTCAGCTGTTTGAGCAAGCAAAAGGTAGGCATCGTTTAGATATATTGAGTTAGGACTATTTTTTATGAGGTTTTTCAATATAAGATATGCTTCATTATAGTACCTAAGGTTTAAATAGCATTCCCCTCTTTTTAGCATTGTATAATCTTTCTCTTTCTGGTCTTTTGCATTTATATAGGCTAACTTGAAATAATCTATCGCTTTTAGATATTTTTCCGTTTTCATAAAAAATTCAGCTGAAAGTCTGTAAAACTCATAATGAGCTTTTTCTGGCTCTGTGCTCTTGATATAACTGAGTGCTTCCTCATACTTTCTCTGTTCTATCAAACTTTTAAGATGTTCTGCTTCATTGCCTGCTTTTTCATTAGCAAATGCAAAGGTAAAAAGATAAAAAATAGGAAAAAATAGTAATGCAAATTTGTGAGATACATTTTTTATCATGTCGTAAAGATATGCAACAACTGTGCCTTTTAATAAGATACTGATTTTGCTTGATTTTTAGATAATAAATGAGGTGTCGCAGATTTGACAGTTCTTTTTAAACAGAAGGTGTTGCACCTGTATCAAAGGCAATTCTCATCTTTTTCATCTTTTCTATGAGGGTAGTTCTATTAAGTCCTAAAAGTGTAGCAGCTTTGCTTTTCACTCCATTAGCCCTTTTTAAAGCCTCTATAATTGCCTTTCTTTCAAAATTTTCTATAATATTATTCAAATCAAGACCATTTTCAGGAAAGACAAAATCTGCTTGAGTTATATCAATTCTTTTAACATCAGAACTTATGCCCCCATTCTGGTTTGATAAAATCCTGTCGGGTAAATCGTTAATCTCCACCTTGTTGCCAGAAACAAGAACAGACAATCTGTCGCAAAGGTTTTCCAATTCCCTGATATTTCCTGGCCAGTCATAGTTAACAAGGAACTTCATCACATCTTTGCTTATCTGTAAAACAGGCCTCTTCCTTTTATTACAGAATTTTTTTATAAAATGTTCAATGAGCAATGGGATATCTTCTCTCCTTTCTCTTAAAGGTGGGATGTGAATAGGTATTACATTAAGCCTGTAATAGAGGTCTTCTCTGAATTTACCTTCAACAACGTCTTTTTCAAGGTCTCTATTTGTAGCAGCAATTATACGAACATCTACCTTCAAGGTCTTTCCACCGCCTACCCTCTCAAACTCCTTTTCTTGGATAAACCTCAAAAGTTTAACCTGCAATGGCAATAAAAGCTCTCCAATCTCATCGAGAAAAAGCGTTCCCCTGTCTGCCAGTTCTACCCTTCCCTTTTTTGTAGAAACAGCACCAGTAAAAGCACCTTTTTCGTAACCAAAAAACTCAGACTCTAACAACTCCTTTGGTATGGCTCCACAATTTATAGGCACAAAAGGGTGTTGAGAACGGTAACTATTATAATGTATAGTCTTTGCAATCAGTTCCTTTCCTGTGCCCGATTCACCTGTTATAAGAATTGTCGCATCGCTATCCGCTACCTTTGTTATTAAAGAAAATATCTCCTGCATCTTAGGGGAATTGCCAATGATGTTTGTAAAACTATGGGCTTTTAGTAGCTGTCTTCTATAATGTATATTCTGAATTTTAAGCTGGTTTATACTTACTGCCTTTTCTATAACAACAACAAGTTCTTCAATATTAAAGGGCTTAGTGATGTAGTCAATTGCCCCCAATTTCATTGCTTCTATAGCAGTATCAACCGATGCGTAGGCTGTAATTACTATCGATGGCGTTTCAATCTTAAGATTATTAAGCTCTCTTAAAAGCTCAATCCCGCCCATTTCGGGCATCACTAAATCGATAAGCAAGACATCGTATTCATTTTCTTTAATGAGTTTTAACCCTTCAACCCCATTTGATGCTTTATCTACAACAAAACCCCTTTGAACTAAAAGGGTAGAGATGGCATCTCTTACATAAACGTCATCATCAACTACGAGGACTTTTTTCATTGAGTAGTATTATTACCAGATTTAGAATAGCTTGTCAAGAGTTTGACAATAATTATACATCGCTAACCCTTAAAAGGTCGAGAATTTCAATTTCTCTTTTTCTTATATAATCAGCAATTATATTTATATCTTTTTCGCATATTTGAAATTCAAAACCATACCTTATTTTTTCACCGAGAAAAATCTTATTTCTAACTATCCCCTCACATATAATAAACCTATCATCATAAGGTGTTTTAATGCCTAAAGTATAAACCCCAAAAACTTGCAAATCTCTCTCTGTAGCTATTGATGTCCCAAAAATACTTATATCTATACACTCAAGTATTTCATTTTCCTCACCTGGTATATGTAAATATATATACACAGGATTACGTCTGTTAGGTTCGACTCTAACATATTTTCTTCTTTCTAAAACGAACTGTTCAGGTAAACTTACTATCAAAGTATCATCTTTTATTCCCTTTACCGTACAATAGGATTCATAAACGAAGTTATGTGACAAAAAGTTTACTAAAATTTTAGAATCTACCTTAATTTTTTTATTAAGCAAAACGGGCTTTATTTTTTCCAGCATTACAAAATCATTGTTAACACTTTTTATATAACCAGTACCTCTAGCACTAACCTCTTTGCCATCTTCGTATACCGGAATTGATATAATCACGTTAAGCTTTTCATTGTAACACTGTAATATCTTCTCTAATATAAATTCTTTTATTACAATTTTCTCAGATATTGAATTATCGTCTATAAAAATATCTTTTGTTTGATAATATGAATAAGGTGACAATTTTTTTGAAGTAATGTTCACAATAAAGCTAATTATTTGCTTTGCAGCTTCAACACCTATACTGTTTATGTCTAAAATTAAAGCATTCAGTGTATTGATAGAAGCGATATTTCTTTTTTTAAAATCACAAATAATTACATTACCATCAAAACCTTTATTTTTATAAGTTACTAAAAAATTTTTATAGTTTTCATTATACTCTAAAATGATAATATCATGGACCATTCCTTTTCTAAAAAACTCTACTTCTAAAATATCCATGTTTTGATAAACTTTTACATTTTCAAAATCATTTAATATCAGTTCTTTTATCTTTTTTGTAGTCCAAATCATTATATAACCTTAAGCATATTTAAAATTTCTTTCTCTCTTTGCATTATATATCGATTAATTATGGCTTGGTCTTTAGGATGAATTTTTAATTTAGCACCATACCTAAAGAAACCTGGTCTATCTTCTAATTTATATCTTATCTCACCGTAACATGTTATTATCCCTAAATTATCAGGCAAAATAATAGTAAAACCATAGTCCCCATTAACTTTTAATTCTCGTTCTGTTACAAAACAAATTCCGCTTTCACTTATATTTATAACTTCGGCTAAAGTAGATGGTTCACCATATATGAGTAGATATAAATTAATCGGTTTATTTATACTTGGTTCAATTCTCAAAGATCTAACATTAAAGATTTTTTTTGGATATTCTGTATACAATGTGCCATTATCAATTTCTAAGACTCTTAAAACAGCCTCATAACTTTTTTCTCCTTTTGTAGGCAAGATAACTCTTATTTCATTATTATTTTTTGATACAAAAAAAGGGATAAGTAGCGGCCTAAATTTGTAAAATACAATTCTATTTCTTTCTTCTATATCTTTAATCTGACCAATAAACCTTACATTAATTAAACGTCTCCCTTCATAAGCTTTACCAATTATAATTAATGATTGAGCCTTTTCATGTAATTCCCTAAACAATGCTTCTAACTCTTCAATTTTCATAGTTCTTGATTCTCAAATAAAACTACTATACTAACACGTCTATTTCTTGGGTCATTAGGATTATCTTTAATGAGTGGTTTTGTAGCAGCATAACCACTAACCATAGAAATTCTATCTGGATTTAGTCCCAATGCTTCCATTTCACTTCTTGCTACTGAAGCCCTTGCTGTAGATAATTCCCAATTAGTATACTTATTACTTTTATAACTTAACGCATCAGTATGCCCTTCAATAACAATTTTGTTGTCTATATCTAAAAGACTTTCAGCTATCTCTTTTAAAAGTTTTTTGCCGTTCTGTGTTAAACTTGAATCACCAACAGGAAAAATAGGTGCCCCTTCAGAATCCACTATCTCAATTCTAACATTATCTTTGAAGTCTTCGATTATAACTTGACCTTTCAAATGTCCAAGGTTACTTTGTATTCTTCCCACAACTTCTTCTTTTAATTGTTGAGGTGTCTTCTTTATATTTGTGCTTTTACCTGGTTTTCCTCTCTCTTGAGGTATGTTTACTCCATCACCACCAAGATATAAAACATCTTTCCCACTCCCCTCAAGCATAGAAATACCACTTTTCTCAAAAATAGCGTAATATTTAAAATAGCTTGCTACCCTTGCCCTCTTCTCAGGTGAAACCATTGTAATAAGCCACAATAAAAGAAAAAACGCCATCATAGCAGTAACAAAGTCTGCATAAGCTACCTTCCAAGAACCACCATGACCACCTTCTCTAGCCGTTTTTTTAACACGCTTTATTATTATAGATTTTTGCTCAGCCATTATTTACCTCTTATCGTATTTTCAAGTTCTGAAAAGCTTGGTCTTTCGTTGCCTGGTATCACCCTTCTTCCAAACTCAACTGCCATCTGTGGGGCTGAACCACCAACAAAAGAAACTAAGGCAACCTTGATTACCCGAAACATTACCATTTCGTTATTTGCCCTGTGTTCTAAGTTCGTTGCAATAGGACCAACAAAGCCATAACATGCCAAAACACCCATAAAAGTTCCCACTAAAGCTGCACCAATACTATGACCTAAAACAGCAGGAGGCTGGTCAATCTTTCCCATTGTAAGAACAACACCCAATACCGCTGCAACAATACCAAGACCTGGCAAAGAGTCCGCTATTTTGGCTATACTGTGGGCAGGGATTAAGGCATGATGGTGATGGGTTTCTAACTCAAGCTCTATTAAGCCTTCCAGTTCGTAGGCTGGAACGTTAGTAGAAACAATAACTTTTAAGTTATCGCATATAAAAGTAACAAGATGGTGGTTGCTTAATACGGATGGGAAATTTTTGAAAATCGGGCTATTTTCTGGATTTTCTATATCAGACTCTATAGAAACAAGCCCTTCCTTTCTGATTTTTGTGAAAAGCTGGTAAAGAAGATTTAAAAGTTGTAAATAGTCTACCTTTTTATTCTCTTTACCTGAGAAAATTTTTCCTATATTCTTTGTAACATTGGAAAAAACTGAAGGTGGTGATGAGATCAAAAAAGACCCTAACGCAGCACCAAATATGATAACAAACTCCGCTGGGATAAATAAAATCAATGGATTTCCATGTTCCATCAAAAATCCACCAATTACCGCACCAAAAACAACAAGAAATCCTATTATTGTGAACATTTTTTACCCTTCCTGCTAAATTTCTAATGGAAGTTTAATAACAAATGTTGTGCCAACACCTTCCTTCGTTTCTACAAGAATGTCTCCATTATGTCCTTTTACAATGCCATAAGCAATTGACAAACCCAAACCCATCGCCTCACCAAAGGGCTTTGATGTAAAGAATGGATCAAAGATTTTTCCTATAATCTCTTTTGAAATACCTTTTCCATTGTCACTAATGCTTATGGATATTATCTTCCCTTTTTCCTCAAACTCCGTTTTTATCTTGATTATGCCCTTATCCCTTTTTGCCGATATAATCGCATCCTGTGCATTTATAATCATATTAACAATTGCTTGCTGTAACTGTTGTCCATCAATAAAGGCAACAGGTATATTTGACAGTTCCTTTTCAACGCAAATGTTATTCTTTTTTAGATTATACCCCACTAAATCAATCGTTCTCTCAATCAAGTCATTTATTGATTCTAAAGATTTTGTCGAAGGTTTTTGCCTTGCATAGATAAGAAGGCTTTCAACAATTTTTTTACACCTATCAGCACATTCAAGGATTTTATCAATAATTTCAGTGCTTTGTTTACATCCATCTACCATTTTTAACATCTGGGCAAAACCTATAATACCTGTTAGAGGATTATTTATTTCGTGGGCTATCCCTGATGACAACGTCCCAATCGAGGTATATCTGTCTTTTTGAATAAGATGTTCCCTCATTTTTTTAACTTCTGTGACGTCTCTCATAAAAAAGACTATGTTTTTCTTGCCTTCAAACTCAAACATAGCAGATGTTACCGCATAACTCCTGCCATTAAGTTCCTCGTCAAAATATTGTGGTAAGTTGTCTATGTCAATTTTTTGAAACATTGTAAGTGACAAAAGTTCAGAAATTTTTTTATTTTCTAAATCTCGGGGATGCTTTCCAAAAAGATTTGCAAAGGGCTTATTACATCTTACAATATTTCCAAGTTCATCAATGACAAAAGCAAGTTCTGGCAAACTATCAAAAACTGTAAACCAGAATTTTTGCCCCTTTTCTATAATCTCCCTTAACCTATTTTCTTCTTTTTTCATACTACTTTTTTTTATAGCTTTAAAATAGGTGTTTGTCAAAGTGGGGGAGAAAAATTCTTTTTCAGTGACTATATCTACTGCCCCATCCTGAATTAATGCCTCTGCCAGTTCTTTATTAACATTCTCAACAACAAAGACAACAGGCATCGCTGGTGAAATTTTCTGAACCTGTTTTAAAATTTCAGAGGCTTGTGAGAGGTCGTTGCCATCTTTGATAAAAACTATGTCGTAAGTTCCTTTTTTTAATTTTTCCAGTAAGGTATCAGCATTTTTAACAAAATCGACTAATACATTAACACCCAATGACTCAAAATTTTTTTTTACTATCTCATCAGTGTCAAAAAAATGAGCAAAAAAAAGAATCATATATTACATTCCTTCAATTTTTATTCCCTTACCTATATTGCTTTCCAAAAATGCTTCCACTACCTTAGGGTCAAACTGTTTTCCTGAACACCGAATTATCTCTTCTACTGCAAATTGATGCTCAAGTGCCTTTCTATAAGGCCTCGTCGATGTCATGGCATCATAGGTATCCGCAACAGCAAGAATTCTTGATGTAATTGGTATATCCTCTCCTCCAAGTCCATCAGGATAGCCCCTTCCATCATACCGTTCATGGTGGTGTCTTATTAAATCCCTTTCCTTCGGGAAAAACTTTATGGGTTTTAATATATTATAACCAATTACCGAATGTTGTTTTATTTCCTCAAACTCTTCATCATTGAGCCTGCCTGGTTTTAAAAGAACTGTATCTTTTACACCAATCTTACCGATATCGTGGAGATAACCTCCAAACCTTATCACATTAATCTCTTCTTCACTAAGCCCCATTACCTTTGCTATCTCCAGCGCATATAAAGTGACCCTTTCTGAATGCTGTTTTGTATATGAATCCCTTGCCTCTATACTCATAACAAGCGATTTTAAAGTGCTGACAAGATTGTTATAAAAAACCTCATAAAGTGCGTTGTTTTCTATTCTTAAAGACACCTTTTTGGCAAATGTAGTAGCAATTGCAACATCTTCATCATTAAAACCCGAACCATCTAATTTATTGGCAAACAAAATACCACCAAAAATCTCGCTGTTTATTGAGAGTGGCGTAAAAAGTATTTCATGGTTATCACATATCTTTTCTATATTCGTGATTGACTTCTTAAAGTTGTTTAAAGACCCATCTCTTTTCAACATTTGAGAAACTAAACTTTTTGCATCTTCAATAAATTTCTGGTTTAATCCTTCATAATTTTTAACCTTAACCTCTCCATTCTCAAAAAGCACAAAGGCAGTGCCCTTTGTCATAAGAAGCTTTTTCCCTAATTCAACAACCTTTTCATAAACCTTCTTGTTATCATAAAGCTCGTCTAACTCTAAGCTTACATCTTGAAGTTTACAAATAGATTGATACTTTTTATAAAGTGCTAAATTTAGGAAATTAAGATTGATATCACCTTTACCACCTAACTCTTTTAACAACTTAGGCTCTGTCCTAATTCTGTGTAAAATCTCCATGATATTTTCAATAGTAAATGGCTTTGTGAGAAAATCGGTAGCCCCTTCTTTCATCGCATTTACAGCATTATCTATGCTACCATATCCAGTAATAACAACTATTGGCAGATAGGGATTGATTTTCTTTGCTTCTTTAATTAAATCTATACCGTTCATCTCGGGCATTGTAAGGTCTGTAAAAACAACGTTAAAATCATCATTTTGTATCTTTTCAAGCCCTTCTTTACCTGATTGTGCAGTTTCTGTATCACAGCCCGCCAAACGTGTTAACATCTCAAATAATGTTTCTCTAACAATTGGGTCATCGTCAACAACTAACACTTTAAGCTTGTCCATAACCATTCTCCATCTTCTTTTTATATAGCTTAACTTCAGCTTCCGTCAAAATGCCAGAATGTTCAATCTTATCCAATATATCGGGGGGTAATTTTTCAAGGTCAACAGCACCTTTTAAAAGATATGCAAGAACTGTTTTTAAATTTTTGTTCTCTCTTTGAAGATTTATCATTTTTTTACAGCGAACAACGAGAAACAACACCTCTTCAATTTTGAATGGTTTAGTTATATAGTCGTAGGCACCCAAGTCTATAGCTTTTAAGGCTGAATCTAATGTCCCAAAAGCAGTAATTATAACCGTTGCTAAGTCAGGATTAATTTTAAGTGCAGATTTTATAAGCTCTATACCATCAATTCCTGGCATTACAAGGTCAGTAATCAAAAGGTCATAATTATCTTTCCTGAGTAAATCAATAGCCTCAAAGCCATCCCTCGCAGAAATAACAGCATATCCCTCTCGGGATAAAATGGAAAAAACGACCTCCCTTGCTATTGGGTCGTCATCAACAACAAGAATTTTGAAGCCATCCTTTGCCACTATTCACTTTCCTTAATAGTTTTCAAGACCTCTTCTTTTGCCTGATCTATTATACTCCTTTTTTTGGCTTCAGCAGAGATACTTACTACATCTTGAGGTTCTTCTCTCTGTTCCTTCTCGAGAATATTATTAATTCTCTGCTTCAAAAACTTGTTGTAAACATTTGCTACTCCATTAATATGAAAGGGATTAATTGTCATTTAATTTGCCTCCATGCATCCCTTAGCTCTAAAAAAATTTTTTCTACTACTTCCAGTGAAGCTATATCGTTTTTCAAATTCGCCTTTGCCAGTTCCTGCAGACAAAATATATAAAGCATCTCTAAATTTTCAGCTATTTTGCCACCGACTTCTTTATTTAAAGAAGCAAGAAGCTCCTCTATAATACGATTTACCCTTTCCAAATTGTCTATCTTTTCTTGAAGATTTCTTTCTAAAATTGCTTTTTTTGCCCTATTTAAAAAATCAATAGCACCATCATAAAGCATAATAAGAAGCTCAACAGCGTTTGATGTATTTTTAACAACATTTTCCATATAAATATTTCTTGCTGTCTGAACATTTAAGCTCATCATTTATTATTCCCCCATTTACTAAGAGTTTGTGTTAAGTAGTCACCGCTTCTTTGTAAGTTACCAATTGTTTTTTCTAATTCAAAAAATTTCTTTCTATAATCTGCCTCAAGCTTTTCTATCCTTGCTTCCATTACCTCTATTTTTTTATCAATGCTTTCTATCAGTTTTTTGTATCCAGAGGTTCTATCAGCGATAACATTATCCAAATAAACTTTAACGTTACTCTCCATTGAATTCGCCATAGCGTCTACAACATTTGAAACTGTATCAAAATCTGCCTTAAAAGCCGATTCAAACTTAGCTGAATCAAGACTTAAAACACCTTTCTTGTCATGATTTAAACCAAGATTTGTCAACGTCTTACCATTATATAAACCTGTTAGAATATTTCTTACAGAACCCATAATCTGACGAGAAACGGAATCATCTTTCAACTTTGCATCTTTTAAAGCATTCATAAGACTGTTATAGGCAGAAACAAAATTGTTTAGGCTTTTTATTGCCGTTGAAACGTCCTTTGATACATTTAAAGTTACCTCCTGCCCATCAGATACATTTTGCAACTTTATTGTAACGCCATTAATTAAATCAGAAATCTCATTTTTTGTTCTTGTCACAGCCACTCCATCGATTTCTAAAGATGCATCCTTTGCTGATCTTGCCTGTGTCAAATTTGTAACACCACCTGAAATATTCCCGTTTGAATCATAGATAGGATTAAATGCTAAAGAAGAAAGGCCAACATTATCAGTTTCTTCAGGAGAAGTTTCAAATAATCCATCATTGTTTTCATCAACCTTAATGACTATTTTGTTTTCCCTACCTGTATTCGTAGAAGAAACAACAAGCCTGTAACCTGATCCATCATTTATTATGTTTGCTTTAACATTTATGCCAGCACTATTTATGGCATCTTTTAAAGCGGATAGGGAGTTGTTAGATGAATCAATGGTGATAACCTTTTCTTCACTGCTTCCTACTTTAATCATTAGCTTCTGAACAGGATTTGAACCTAAATCCGCAACTGCTGCATCAACAGAGCTATAAGCCATAGAGTAAACGCTCTGGGCAGAGGCTAAACTATTTACCTTTATATTATAGCTTCCTTCCAATGCATTAGAGGAAGCTGTTGCTGTCAAGATATTGGTATTCGATGACTGGGCAGAAAATGAAACAAGATTTATTTTTTTGAGATTGGTAAGAGAGTTCTTTAAGTTGTTGAGTTGATTAGAGATATTTCCCCACTGGCTTATTTTCGCATTGTAGCCATTTTTTTTGCTTTTTAAGTTTTCTACAGGCTTTCTCTCAACCGCCATTAATTGGTCGATAATCTTTGCGGAATCTATACCAGAGAAAATGCCTGTACCTGATATAATTGCCATATTATACCTCTATTTTAAACATATTTTTCAGTATTTCACTCATCCTTGCCTTTAAATTAATCAACTCTTCAGGAGGAATCTGCCTGATAACGTTACCCTTTTCATCTTCTATCCTTATAAAAACATTGTTCTTATCATCAATCACCCAGAGGGCTTTGTAAGAAGACAAAGCAGGTTTCACCGTTGCCTCTGTAAGAGTTTTTTCTGAACTCTCTTTATTTTTAACAGAACTCAAAAGCTCTTTATTTTGCACTTCTTCAACTTTCTTTTCTGTGCTTTTGAGCTCTATTTCTACGGTTGGTGATAAACCTACCTTTTTTATCATTTTTATATCAGGGGAGAGGCTTTTAACCTCTCCCCACCTCCTTTATTATCTACCTAAAAGAGCTAAAACCTGCTGTGGACTCTGGTTTGCCTGTGCAAGCACAGATATACCAGCCTGTTGTAGTATCATTGACTTTGTCATATTGGCTGTTTCAACGGCAAAATCCGCATCCATAACCCTTGAACGAGCAGCCGATACATTTTCAATGATATTGTTCAAATTGGCAACAGTATATTCTAACCTGTTGTTTACTGCACCCAAATCACCTTTTATGGTAAGTACCTTATTAATGGCTGTCTGCACATAATCGATAGATCTTTGAGCATTTGCAAGATTAGTAATATCTGCTGTTACAAGATTCGATGAAAGTGCACTAACCCTTGCATCAACAGAATTAATTGTTATCGTGTTGTTTAAGGCGTTGTCTGAACCAATCTGGAACGTGCCACTACCTGAAGTAACTTCAAAAGTATTGTCATCAGAAAAGTTCTGGATCTGAGCATTAATTGTAACTTTGACACCAAGAGCAGTAAAGTTTACTTCTGTACTATTCAAGCCAGTTGGTACTGCAACATCATCTATAACCTGAGACTGCGTACCTACTGTAAGGGTAAGTTTTTTACCAGAATTTGTTCCATCCTCAACTTTAAGTGTATAAGTACCTGCAGCAGCACCATTGCTTGTGATGTCTTCAATACCATTTGCAGCAGACAAATTGCTACCTAAGTTACTTACAGAAGAACCAAAACCACCGTTTAAAACATTTTGATTGTTGAACTTCGTTGAGTTTGCAATCCTGTCTATTTCTGTTTTTAATGCCTGGAATTCTGCATCAAGAGAGCTTCTGTCTGTGCTTGTATTGCTATCGTCAGCTGCCTGTACCGCCAACTCTCTCATTCTCTGCAACATATTGTGAATCTCATCTAAACCGCCTTCCATTGTCTGTGCAAGAGATATTGCATTGTTTGCATTTCTTACTGCCTGAGAAAGACCTCTGATTTGTGATGTCATACGGGATGCAATAGCTATACCTGCGGCATCATCTTTTGCTGTGTTAATTCTCAAACCTGATGACAACCTTTGCATTGAAGTGCTTAGTGAAGCTTGTACTTTGTTTAAATTTTTCTGAGCATTGATTGATAAAATGTTTGTGTTGACTACTAATGCCATAGCTTTTTCCTCCTTGATTTTTTATTTGGTATCCTTACCATTTAATTTGAGGGCTTTTGGCTTATTTATCTTCCTTCACCTCCTTTTCTGCCTTATTTATCCCTCTATTATATTAATCGTCTTTTTTGTAACAAACTTTAGTTTTTTCTAAAATTTTTCAAAATCCCCGTCCAATGCATCTGTAGGACTATTTAGTTTAATCTCAACACCACCTATTTTTTCTTCTTTTTTGGCATTAACATTGTTTTTCTTTTTCTTTGTTTGCTCTTTTTTCAAACCATAGATAAGATTCTCTCCACTATTTATCTTGAAAAAAGATATGGCATATTTCAATTGATCAGACTGTGACGCTAACTCCTCTGAAGTAGATGCTAACTCCTCAGCAGCTGAAGCATTCTGCTGAACCACCTGGTCTAACTGCTGTAACGCCTTGCTTATCTGCTCCACACCCTTCGCCTGCTCATTACTCGACGCACTTATCTCCTGCACTAACTCTGCTGTCCTCTGTATCTCAGGTATTAACTTCCTTATAGCCTCCCCAACTGTCTCCGCCATCCTAACACTACTCACCGATAACTCATTTATCTCTGCAGCCGCCTGCTGACTACGCTCCGCTAACTTCCTAACCTCACTCGCTACCACAGCAAAACCCTTACCATGCTCACCTGCTCGCGCCGCCTCTATCGCAGCATTCAACGCAAGTAAATTCGTCTGACGAGCTATCTCCTCTATTATAGATATCTTGCTCGCTATCTCCTTCATAGCATTCACCGCCTTCTCCACTGACTCTCCACTCTCCCTAGCATACTCAGCCGTCTTTACCGCTATCTTCTTCGTCTCCATAGCATTATCAGCATTCTGCTTAATCGATGAATTCATCTCCTCCATCGACGCACTCGTCTCCTCAACTGACGCAGCCTGCTCCGTAGCACCCTGCGATAACTGCTGCGCCGACGCACTCAACTGCTCACTCCCTGACGCTACATTATCTGATATAACTTTGATATTCGTAATAATCTCTCTGAGCTTATCCTTATAACTTGAAATTATCTTTAAAAGTTCTCCAATCTCATCATCAGAACTTAACTCAGAATCTTGAGATAACTCTCCATTAGCTAATTTATTCACCATATTAATGCCCGCTGTTATGGAATTATTTATACTTTTTACTACATAAAAGGCAAATAAAAACCCTGCGATTAAACTAATAATAACAAAAAAAATGATAAAGCTTTTTAAAACTTTCGATGTACTAAACATATTTTTAACACCATTTTTAGTATCTTGTACATTAACTTCTAACACTTTTTCAATGCTTGACATTAAATCCTTAAATATAGGAGCATAATTTTTAACAACATCTACGCCGGCTTCATCAAAGGCACCTAACTTGATTTTGGATATAACATTATCCTCTTCCTTAATTAGATCATCTCTTTTTTTCTTAAACTCGCTCAACATTTTTTTTTCAGAATCAGCTAATTGTGATTTCGAATACTCTTCAATAATATTGTCTACTTGTTTTCTATTTGAGACTATTTGCTCAAAATGCATATCTATCTTATGGTTTGCATTATGAATTTTACTCATTTCTAATACTGGATTATGGTTTAATGACAATAGAATATGTTGATAACTATCTCTTTCTAATGCAGCAATTTCACTAAACTTTATTACAGTTAACATATTTTTTTCATAAGTTTTCTCCAAATTGAAGAAAATTTTATTTATACCAAAAAGCCCCAAACTTCCCGAAGCAATAAATAAAATGATTAGAAATGATACTAATAGGTATAATTTGGTTTTAATTTTTAATCTTTTAAACATATTTCCCCTCCAATGGTCTTTTTATATCTTATCGATTAAAAATGAAAAAACTTTAATTTATTGATAGGTACTCTATGAGTGCAAAGGAGATTTTGTATAAAGGCAAAATTTTTATAGCAGCGTTTTTTTTGATTGCTTCAGCAGGCATGCCAAAGACGACGCATGTTTCTTCACTTTCTGCAATAGTAAAACCGCCAGCTTCCTTGATCTCTAAAAGTCCTTTTGCGCCATCATCTCCCATGCCTGTAAGTAACACACCTATTGCATTTTTACCAGCATTTTGTGCAACTGATCTAAATAAAACATCTACTGAAGGCCTATGTCTATTTACAAAAGGTCCATCTTTTACTTCTACATAATATTTTGCTCCGCTTCTTTTTAAAATAAGATGTTTATTCCCTGGAGCAATTAATGCCTTACCTTTTAAAACAGACTCTCCATCCTCTGCTTCTTTGACAGTTATTTTGCACAAACTATCTAATCTTTTTGCAAAGGCTTTTGTAAAACCCGCTGGCATATGCTGAACTATCACAATCCCAGGTATATCAATAGGTAAATTTTCTAATATTACTCTTATCGCTTCTGTACCCCCTGTTGAAGCACCTATTGCTATTACCTTATCTGTTGTATTTACTGTAGCTAAATGATGATGTTTTGGCACATACAAATCTGCTTTATTTACTCTTTGTAAAAATTTTTTTACATCAGTTGCGTATGCTGCTTTTATAGCTTCATAGAACCTAATTTTTGATTCTTCTAAAAAACCTTTCACACCTATTTTTGGTTTAACAATTATATCAACAGCACCATATTCTAAAGCTTTTAATGCTGTTTCTGAACCTTCTTCAGCGATGCTAGAACAAATAATAACCGGTATAGGATGCTGACTCATTAACTTCTGTAGAAATGTAATCCCATCCATCTTTGGCATTTCTATATCTAAGATGATAACATCGGGAACTACTTTTTTAATAATTTCCACAGCCATATAGGGGTCATTAGCTGCACCAACAATTACTATATCAACAAAACTACTTAATATAGATATTAAAGTTTGTCTCACTAATGATGAATCGTCTATAATGAGAACTTTTATTTGATTCATATTTTCTTCTGTCTATATACTGAATTATAAATTTTTTCAAATTCAGTATTTAAACCATGAAGTGATTCTGCTTGCCCCATAAAAAGGTAACCATCCTCAACAAGCACTTTTTTAAAATTTCTTAATATTTTCTCCTTTGTTGGTTTATCAAAATAAATCATTACGTTTCTACAAAATATTATATGAAAGCGTTCACCAAAACTAAAATCGTCAAGCAGATTTATTCTTTTAAATTTCACCATACCCCTTATTTCTGAACAAACCCTTATTTGATTCACTTCTCTATTTTTATGTCTCATAAGATATTTGTAATACTCGTTAGGTATCTGAGAAATTACATCTAATGGATAGATAGCAATTACAGCTTTCTGGAGAACATTAGTTGAAATATCTGACGCAAGAATTTCTACTTGGGCATTTAATTTATGCCTTTCAAGAAAATCTTTTACTACGAAGGCTATTGTATATGGCTCTTCACCTGTAGAACAGGCAGAACTCCAGATTAATATCTTACTATATTTTTCGACCAATTTTGGTAGTATTGTTGATTTTAGATAATCAAAATGGGAGCTTTCTCTAAAGAAATCAGTTTTATTTGTAGTTACATGGTTGATTAAATTAATTATTTCATCATTATTTTTCTGCTCAAAGACATACTTAAAATATTCACCGAATGAGCGAAGCCCAAGAGCCTTTAATCTTTTGTTTAGCCTTGTCTCAAGAAGTATTTTTTTAGCAGGACTGATTTTAATTCCAGTTTGTTCTTCAATAAACACTTTTAGTCTATTAAACTCGTTTTCTGATAACTTTACGAAGCTATCATTCCATTTCTCATTTAATACATTTGTAAAAACGCTTCTGTTATACATAATTCTTTACATTTGAATTGTTGCACTATCTGTTATTTCTAAATTATCTACACCTGCATAACAATCCTCTTGGAAAATTTTATCTATGTCCAAAATTATTATAAAATCCCCGTCATGTTTACCAATACCTTTGATAAAGTCAATATTGATTTTTACACCTAACTTAGGTGCAGGCTCTATTTGATTATCACTAATTTCAATAACCTCTTTGACTGAATCTGCAAGTATTCCAATAACTGATATATCATTGTTAAACAATACCTCTACTATTATTATGCATGTATTAATAGTTTTTTCCACAGCATTTAAACCAAATTTCATTTTCATATCGATAATTGGGACTACATTACCTCTTAAGTTTAGAACACCTATCATATAATCTGGTGTTTGTGGTACTTTCGTAACCCTTGTCCAATCTAAAACTTCTCTAACTTTGTGTATCGATATACCATAAATCTCATTATCAAGCTTAAATGTTAAATATTGATTTAATTCTTCCATTTTAAACCTCCTTGAACATTACTAAAACTTCTCAAACTCTTTATCTAAATCATCTGATGAATCGTTTAACTTTATCTCAACACCACCTATTTTTTCTTCTTTTTTGGCATTAACATTGTTTTTCTTTTTCTTTGTTTGCTCTTTTTTCAAACCATAGATAAGATTCTCTCCACTATTTATCTTGAAAAAAGATATGGCATATTTCAATTGATCAGACTGTGACGCTAACTCCTCTGAAGTAGATGCTAACTCCTCAGCAGCTGAAGCATTCTGCTGAACCACCTGGTCTAACTGCTGTAACGCCTTGCTTATCTGCTCCACACCCTTCGCCTGCTCATTACTCGACGCACTTATCTCCTGCACTAACTCTGCTGTCCTCTGTATCTCAGGTATTAACTTCCTTATAGCCTCCCCAACTGTCTCCGCCATCCTAACACTACTCACCGATAACTCATTTATCTCTGCAGCCGCCTGCTGACTACGCTCCGCTAACTTCCTAACCTCACTCGCTACCACAGCAAAACCCTTACCATGCTCACCTGCTCGCGCCGCCTCTATCGCAGCATTCAACGCAAGTAAATTCGTCTGACGAGCTATCTCCTCTATTATAGATATCTTGCTCGCTATCTCCTTCATAGCATTCACCGCCTTCTCCACTGACTCTCCACTCTCCCTAGCATACTCAGCCGTCTTTACCGCTATCTTCTTCGTCTCCATAGCATTATCAGCATTCTGCTTAATCGATGAATTCATCTCCTCCATCGACGCACTCGTCTCCTCAACTGACGCAGCCTGCTCCGTAGCACCCTGCGATAACTGCTGCGCCGACGCACTCAACTGCTCACTCCCTGACGCTACATTATCTGATATAACTTTGATATTCGTAATAATCTGTTTCAGTTTATCAACCATTTTCATGATAGCTGTTAGTAATTGACCAATCTCATCATTTCGATTATTTTCTATTTTTATATCTAAATGTCCTTCTGATATTGCATTAAAAACTTCAACAGAATTAACAACAGGTTTGACGACATTTCTTATTAATATATAAGCTACAACTATTGATGTTGCAATAAGAACACATAAAGAAAAAAGCAGAATAAGGATTGTGTCTCTTATTGTTTCCTTTATAGTAGTATAACGTTTTTCAGTTCTTTTCACCGAATGATCCTGGAGTTCATTCAACGCCTTATAAACACTATCCATAAGTGGTAAAGCTTGGTTTATTAGCATCATTCTTGATTCTGTATCATTTCCTGCTAAAGCATACTCCATAATCTTGGTGTTGACTGGCTTTGCATTATCAATTGCTGTTTTTAACTTTTGTAATAGTTCTTTACCTGTTTCATCATTTTTAGATATAAGCTGGTTTTCGATTAAATTCAATTTTTCTACATAATCTGCACGTAATTTCTTTATTTCCTCAACAAAAACATTCTTATTTTCATAAGCTAAAATCATTGTGGAAATTTTATAGGAAATTTGTAAAATATCATATTCTACCTCGGCTAACAAATGATCCCTTTTAACGTTTACTTCAACAATCCTTGATACATCTTTTGAAATGCTGGAAAAAGCATAATAAGTTAAAATACTAGTTATTATCTGTATCAATATTAATATTGAAAAACTAAAAATCATTTTTGTTTTAATGCTAGAAATCCTTAACATCTTACTACCTCCTCTGAAATTAAATTTTGTATATCTAAAATGAGTGCAACGCTTCCATCACCCAATATTGTTGCACCTGATATATGTCTTGTGTTTTTATATAATTGTCCAAGATTTTTTATTACAGTTTGCACTTCTCCATTTAGTTTATCTACAACAAGCCCAATTTTTTCGCCTCCATGTTTCACTATTACAACAAACTCAATATTTGAATGCATTTCGCCATCATAAATCCTAAATATATCACGTAACCTTATATAAGGTAAAATTTCTCCTCTAAGATTGATGTATCGTTTATTATCACTCTCTTCCTTAAGTTTACTATTAAACTCGACACATTCTAAAACCATATCGAGTGGAATTATAAAATAGGTTTCACCAACAGTTACCATAAAGCCATCAATAATAGCTAATGTTAAAGGAAGCCTTATTATTACTCGTGTACCTACATCTTCTTTACTTTCAATATCTATACTCCCTCTAAGTGATTCTATACCCTTTTTCACTACATCCATGCCTACACCTCTACCAGAAAATTTAGTAACATTTTCAGCGGTGGATAAACCAG
>Ga0272449_1000493_pt1 | contig 46971 bp, 50 predicted proteins | sample YNPCB0241_FD_198679 | JGI IMG/M metagenome (GOLD analysis project Ga0272449, IMG submission 198679) | Hot spring sediment microbial communities from Yellowstone National Park, WY, United States - YNP-CB-024-1 | ecosystem: Environmental > Aquatic > Thermal springs > Hot (42-90C) > Sediment...
GGACCTAGCACAAGAAGAGTGCTGGAGAAGATGATTAAAGGATCCAAACCTCATGAGATTACTGGGACAGGAACTACGGATGGTGCAGCTATGAGAATATCCCCTGTTGGGATTTTGAACGCAGGTTTCAGTTTAGAAAAGGTTGTAGAAGATGTTGTAAAATCATGCGTCTTAACTCACAATACTAGCATAGCCATCTCAGCGGCTTCTTCCGTAGCGTGTGCCATATCAAAAGCCATTGTAGGAAAATGTGGAGTTGATGTAATAGAAGCTGGAATAGAAGGTGCGAAACTTGGTGCCAAGTTCGGAATTTTTTATCCAGCAGCCCCGGTTGATAAAAGAATTGAATTAGCCATAAAGATAGTCTTGAAGGCAAAGAATTTTGAGGAAATGACAGATTCTCTTTACAATTATGTTGGGGCTGGCATAGAGTCTAATGAAGCCATACCTACTGCCTTTGGAGTCTTTTTCGCTACCAATGGTGAGCCTATAGATGCTATAATAATGGCAACAAACATTGGAGGGGATTCTGATACTATAGCATCTATAGCAGGAGGCATGGCAGGAGCGTTCAAAGGAATCAAAGCCTTTCCAAAAGATATGGTTAAGAAAGTTGAACAAGTTAATGGATTAAATTTTGAGAAGATAGCAAAAAAGCTTCTTGAGGTAAGAGAAAGGAGGCTGATGAATTTATAGACATATTAGCTTTTGGAGACATAGTCTTAGACTTGATAATACCTATAGATCATTTTCCAATAAAAGAGGAAGATGTGCGGATAGCTCGATACATGAAAAAAGAGGTTGGAGGCGTTTGTAATTTCCTTATAGCTTCATCAAAGCTGGGCTTAAAGGTTGGAATAGTCGGTTGTATAGGAGAAGATGAGAATGGCAAATTCATCAGAGATTTATTAGATGAAGAAGGCATTGATGTAATAAGTTTAGATGTAATAAAAGGAGAGAGGACAGCAATAGTTCTTGTTTTTGTGGATAAAGACGGCAAGCATTCCTTTATAGGAGTTAACGGGGCTGGTATAGAGCTTTGTAAAGCTGTTGATGTTGATAAAATAAAATCTTCAAGAGCCATATACACATCAGGACATACTTTAGTCAGATCGCCAAGCCTTGATTTTACTCTTGACGTTATAAAAAAAGCATCAGAATTAAGCATACCTGTATTCTTTGATCCAGGCCCTTTAGTGGATAAAATCCAGACGGACATCTTAGATAATTTTTTAGCAAAAACAAACACTCTTCTACTAAATAGTATTGAAGTAGAATTCTTGACAAAGACTCATGAATTGAAGCAGGCATCAGAAATTCTCTTAGAAAAAGGTGTTAGGACAGTTGTGATAAAACTAGGTGCTAATGGTTGCTTCATTGCTCAAAAAAATTTTTCAATTCATTTACCAGGCTTTAAAGTTCCTGTCGTAGATACTACTGGTGCTGGAGATATTTTTAATGCAGCCTATATCTATGGATACTTGGAGCAACTTCCTATAAATTATTTAGGGATAATTGCTAATGCTGCTGGGGCCATCAAAGTTACTAGATTAGGTGGAGGAACTCAGGCTCCATCAAAGAAAGAGTTGGTAAACTTCCTTAAAGAACAAAAATCCGTCAGCAAAGATATTGACCAACTACTCAAGCAGTTGGTCAATAGATAAAAAGTAAATTTTTGTTTCATTTATTCCAAGTGTTGTTGCTATATGACCTTTATCTTAGCTATATCATATGGATGTTGCTCAGTAGTTCTAAAAGATAATAACGGAAGTAGAAATAACTCAATGTTATGCTTTAATTATAAAGCCTAATGCGTAATTTGGCATATTTTGCATACATCCCAAAACTTCTATCTTTAAGAGTAAGGGAGGTTTATGTGACTATCTTATCGAGCTTCTTCAGATTTAAAGCTCTCCTAATCTCTAAAGCTATTCTATCTCCCGTACTCATTCTTCTATTATATTTTGCATTTGCATATTGAGAACCTATTCCCATGTGCACATTAGTTCCTCCACCATGCCTTGTCGCAACATCTTGAGTTACTGGGATATGGGCATAAACCTCCTCTCCATCAGGAACATCGTACAAACCATACTCTATAGCCTTTCCTGGAACCTTTCCCCAAGTTATTAATGTTTGAAGACACCATGCTCCAATTATTCCAGGAGGTTCATAATCTTTCGTAGCTAAAAGGAAAGCGTTTGCAACTTTATGAATATCTTTTAATAACGATTCCCTTAAGCTCATGGCTATATGGCATGTAACTTCGAAGGACGGTACTTTACTTATCTTCTGCTGAACATCTATCGGTAACCTCCTCAAACCATCCAGTATCGTCTCTCTTCTTTCATCTATAGAAAGGAATTCATTTGCTAAACATAGTCTTGCTTTATCCAGATCCATATTGTAAAGCTCGGCGTAAAAATCATCTACATCTCCCCATTCCTCTTCTGCATTTATTGGTGACAAGAAGAAGTTAAAGTTAGCATGAGGACCTAATACTATCTGTTCTACCCTTGCTTTTTTTAATCCTTTTTCATTAATATTCCCAATTTCCATCTCTGCTTTTACTTTCTCTTCAAGATCGTTGCTATCAGAAGCGAAGATGAACTCTCTTTCAAGCTCTCTCTTTGCATGCTCACATTTCAATACCATAGGCTCATCGATATATTCTTTAAACCTTATTCCCCCTGAATAAACATCGAAATTATAGGATTTAGGGTAAGGTATGCCTGCCTTTTCTGCAAACCAATAATAATCTTTCTCAATTTCTCCTCTATTCTCTATCTTCAAAAGCTTTCTTGAGCCTACTATTGGTATTGAGAATTCTTTCTCTATCTTGCTACAATACTCATCTCCTCCTAAGTATACAGAGAAGGCCCTGTTTGGTACTTGAAGACACTCTAAATCCAGCAATTCATCTAAATACTTGAAAACATCTTGATACTTATCAAAGATTATTAAAGCAGCCTTCCAGTCTCCTTTTTTCTTCAATTCCTTAGGATCATAAACACAAACCATTTCTTCTCTAGTATACTTAGGTAAATCTTCTATCTCTTCCCTAACTTTACCTACTATGGGATTCTGTAAGTATATGATGGCTCTTCCTTTCGTTGTGTAAATGATCCTTCTTAGTCCATAATTCCTAGCCCCTGCTGCAGCATCTAAAGCAGAATGAGAGCCTAAGATAAGCTCTATAGGCTCTTTGTATCTTTTAGCCAGTTCTTGCATCTCTTCTCTTTTTATCATAAACTAATATCACCTATAATTACTCCATACTTTTCAATGACCTTGCCTATGGTCCTTGCAACCATGTCATAATCTGCGAATATTTTAACTATTCTATCCTCTTCACTCATCGGTGAAAAAACACAAAAGCCTATGCCCATGTTAAAAGTTCTATACATTTCCCTTTTAGAAATATTACCCTCTTTTTGAATTAGTTGGAATATTGGTAATGGTTCAGGCATATTATCGAGCAAGAAGCCTATCTTCGGCTTCATCAATAGTCTTTTGAGCTTTGAGAAGGCTCCACCAGTTATATGGGCTAATCCATGAACTTCACATTTTTTCAATAATTTAAGAACAGGCTTGACATAGATTCTTGTTGGAGTTAATAACTCTTCTCCTATGCTCTTACCAAGCTCTGGTATAAATTGATCAATTTTGTATCTTTGCAACAATACTTTCCTTGCAAGAGATAACCCATTAGAATGGATTCCACTGCTATCAATTCCTATTACTACATCGCCATGCTCTAAATTCTTACCATCTATTACCTTATCTTTATCAACTACACCAACGGCTAAGCCAACAAGATCGAAACCTTTACCATCGATACCTTTTATCACATCTGGCATTATAGCAGTTTCCCCACCAACGATTGAGATCTGAGCTTCCTCTGCACCTTTTGCAAGACCTCTCATTATTCCTTTTACAATTTCTCTATTAGGTTTCTCAAGAGCCAAGTAATCAATTAAGGCTATCGGTTCGGATCCTAGACATATTATGTCGTTAACATTCATGGCTATACAATCAATCCCTATAGTATCATACTTGTCCATCATCTGAGCTATGAGAACCTTTGTACCAACACCATCAGCATGAATTGTCAACGCTTTATCACCTATATCAATTATGCTAGCATAATGCCCTATCCCCATTAGCGCTCTTCCAAATTTGCCTTTTCTTAGCTTTAGGGTATCATGAAGTTGCTTCATAATATCCTTGTGTATTTTACTTACTTCATCAAGATTAACGCCAGCTTTAGCGTATGTGAACTTTTTCATATTTATCAATTAAATTTCAAACCAGTTATCCTCTCAAAAGCTGAGACGTATCGTTTCACAGTTTCAGATATGAGTTCATCTGGCAATTTTGGAGGTTTAGGTAATGGGCTACCTTTCTTAATAGCCTCATCTAAATCCTTCTTAAAACCAACACTTATTAACCAGTCTCTTACCAATTGCTTATCATAACTTTCTTGAACCTTTCCTACAGAATACTTTTCCTTTGGCCAGAGCCTGAATTCATCAGGACCTAATGAGTCTGCCAATAGAATTTTATCACCATCTTTACCAAACTCGAACTTGACATCTGCCATTATGAATCCAGCATCTTCACATCTTTTAGCCATTTTATTGTAAAGCTCTATGCTAATTTTTTCTATCCATGTTAACTCCTCTTTTCTTAGCAAACCTTTTGATAAAATCTCACTTCTAGAAATTGGTAAGTCCTTGTCCATGGATTTTGTAGTTGGGTCAAATAATGGATTCGGAAGTTTGCAAGCTAGCTCAGGTTTAATATTTAATTGAACTTCTCCTCTCATCAACCTCTCATACAAACTACCATAAAGGTATCCTCTAACAACAAACTCTATAGGAATCATAGAAAGTTTCTTCACTACCATTTTATTCTTGTCTATGACCTTGATCATATGGTTAGGAACATTCAATGTGTTGAACCAAAACTCTGAGAACTTACAAAGTATCTCTCCTTTACTTGGTATAAGGGATGGAAGAATGACATCAAAGGCTGATATCCTATCACTAAACACAAAGAGTAATTTATCATTACCGATATCATATATGTCTTTGACCTTGCCTTTTTTCAGAAGCTTTCCTTCTTTACTCATAAACTTTCACTGGACCTATACTTAGATAATCTCTCCTTTAGTTCAGGATACTTTAAGCCAAGTATTTCTATAGCTAGTAAGGCTGCGTTCTTGCCGTTATCAATTCCAACACAAGCAACTGGAACTTTTGATGGCATTTGCACTATTGATAACAATGCATCAAGCCCTCCAAGCTTTGCTGAAACTGGAACTCCGATTACTGGCTTTGTAGTCATAGATGCTATGAATCCTGGTAGATGGGCAGACAATCCTGCTATGGCTATGAACACATCAGCCTTTGAATTCATTATGTAATCTTCTAACTCCTTGTGATTTCTATGGGCTGATAAGATCTTAGCATCATAGCTAACTTGAAAATCCTTTAGAATTTCACATACCTCATCTAAAATCTTTTGATCGGATTTGCTACCTGCTATTACTGCAACTTCCATTCTAACCGTCCCCTTTATTTTTTAATAATTCACTTTTAAGTAGTGCCACTGGGTCCATCTTACCAACCTTTGGTAGCCAATCAATCCTCTTCCCTAGTATGCCTTTTTCTTTTCTATACTGATAGAGTCTTCTCACACGATCTGCAACATCGATCCTTTTACTCAATAATTCATAAGAGCCTATATCACTTCTATAAAATAATCCCCAACCATCCAAGAGTTTAACATAAGGTATGCAACTATCAACCATTCTGCTAGCTTCTTGCATATCATCAGATATAGCTAGAATCTCAACTAACCTCGAACCAGCGGATAGAATTTTACCATTTTCATTTAAATTCGCGCTTGCCCAATAGAATTTACAGCCTTCTTTCTCTATTGCTTTCTCATCAACAAAAACAGGATGGTTCTTTGCCAGTTCTCTATATTCAGGATAGCCTTTAGGTGCTACAGCTTTTACAACTGTTGCCTTTTTATCAAATTCTATATTCAACTTTGATAATTCTCCATCGAGTATTGCCAAGCATATATCAACAAAATCAGTCCTTAATGTGCTTAAAACGTTTAAAGCTTCAGGATCACCAAACCTTGAATACATCTCTATTATTGTAGGACCTTCTATCTCTGTTAACATCATCTGACCTGCAACTATTCCATGGTAAATCTTACCAGTCTTGTCTTGTATTGCTTGAACCAATGATTTTATTATTTCAAGAGATTCGTCATATTCTTCTTTTGTTATAAAGGGTAAATTAAAGTCTGGACCAGATATGGAGCCCATTCCACCTGTCTCTGTGCCTATATCAAACTCATGAGCATGCTTATTATCTTGCACCAAAGGCATGCCCTTTATGCTTTTACCATCTGTGAAGCATTGCAAAGTATATTCAGGACCCCAAACCTTTTCTTCCACAAGAATTTTGTCATCTATGTCTGAATAGCTCTTCATATAATCTTCTAACCAATCAGCATGCCTGGACTTGAACTTTTGCTTTTCATCATGAAGGTATAGTTGCTGATCTTCTACAACTTTAACACCTTTACCACCAGCTTGCCTCGCAGGCTTTAATGCAACATTCTGCAACCAAGTTAGAGTATTAGAATATCTTTCTAAAACTGTATAAGCGTCTTGGGAAGATTTGAAAGTTTTAAATAGAAGTTTGCCTTTTATTCCATACTCCCATTGTAATCTTCTCATCTCAGCCTTTGACATCTCTATCATGGCTACGTCTTTACTAGCGCCAACACAAGGTATGCCTCTCTTCTCCAATTCATCTGGAACTCCGTGAAAGTTTGGTTCTTCTGGCCCGATTATTACAAAGTCTACTCTCCATTTTTTAGCATAACTTGCAACTTTGTCTGGCTCAGTAGTCTTTGATAAAGTAAATTCTCCTCCTGTCCTTTTACATATTTCAAATATCCCTGGATTCCTTATCTCAGCTAACCAAAATACCTTTGGATGATATTTGCTTCTCTCCAAAGCCTCTGCTATTGCATGTTCTCTTGCTGCATTCCCTACTCCCATTATCTTCATGTAGATACCCTACTAGGAACCCATTACTATTATAGCGGGTCTTCCGCATGCTTTCTTTGCAAGTACATCTAAATAAACCTTAAGCCATAAGCCAGATTAATACCAAACTAAAAGAACGAATTAAGGGATTGTAGGAATGTCCGGATGTTCTTGTCGTGTTTAGTTGAATGGTATAAGTATTTAGTAGAAGTTTTGCTTTCTGGGGTTGATAGTGCCTATTTTAACAGCGTGACTTGTTATTTACAGTGAGCAAGCATGACGCTTGGAGCAGAATCTTTCGCACTTTTCAGCCCAAGTCTTCTCTCTATAGGTAAGCCGCGTTCTTCGCAAATATAGAAGGCTTCACCTTCCTTTTTCACTTCTTCCACCATGACAGCCAAGCATCCTCGTTAATTAGTTAACACTAATATGAGAGAAATAGTTTTGGGTTTTTGAGGCTAATTTCACGAATGTTAGCATGGATGGAACTTCCTATAAAGGTCCCACCACCTTTGCCAAGGCCGCTCCGGAACCTGCGCCAAATACGACTGTGGCGGTGGCTATTGCGACCTCGAATTGGGTGCCTGAGCTTATGAAAGCTATTGTTACAGCGTCTTTATGGCTGAATTTTAGAAGACAAGCTATTACGTAGAAAAGCGTAGCCATTGTAAAGAAGTACATCAGTAATGGTATAGAGATCAATCCTACAATGAGGGGTTGGCTGGCGATTATTTCCCCCTTCAAGGAGAAAAGTACTATGATTGTTGCAAGCAATACTACGTGTTTGTCGAAGTCAACGATAACCCAAGCATATACCACGGCCAAGAGGACTAAAGGGACAATGGCATATATAAGAAAATCATAAAGTTCCTAGCAGAATAGTCTCTTTCAAGCTTTTTAATGTCTAATTCAAGCATCTAAGCGACGTATCCATGCATAATTCGCATTTTTCCGTGTCGAATGTTGGGTCTAAAGCCTTATGCATATTACATAATAGCCCTTTTGCTCGTGCAGTCTTACAGATTTCGCAGAATTTTAGAGTGAAATCTTTATGGGATAGGTTTCTGTTTGCTAAGGAGTCCGCCAAACTCTCGACTAACTTTCTAATTTCTCTGTCTTTTTCCAAGTTTATGGCTTTTCCCCGCATTTTCCTATTGTAGAGGCTTATGGCTGGTTGGCTTACGCCTAAGAGTTTGGCTACCTCTATCTGCTTTAAGCCATGTTTTGTCATTAGTTGTTTGGCTAGTGTAGCCCTCGCTGGTGGGAGTAAGCTTTTTATGGCGACTTCGCATGGTAGTAGCTTTTTGTTCATTCCTCCTTGTAGTATTTTGGGGAAAGGCATAAATGTACTTTATTACAATTGTAATAAAAGGTGAAGATGAAGATGAATGAAAGAAATGTGATGAAAATAGTGGAAAACGTTTACTGGGTTGGCGTAAGAGACTGGAACCGCAGAATTTTCGATGTCTTGATTCCGCTTCCAAAAGGCACATCCTATAACGCTTACCTCATAATCGGGAAAAACGGAAAAGCCCTAATAGACACTGTGAACCCGGGCTTTGAAAAGGAGTTGGAAGATAAAATTAGCAGTCTCACGAGCATTGAAGACATTGACTATGTTGTTATGAACCATGCTGGCGCCATACCCTACATAATGAAGGCTGCACAGAAGGCCAAACTGTTGGCTACTGGCAGGGGAGCGAAAATGGCTCAAATCTACTATCACGTTCCACAAGAGCGGATTAAGGTTGTGGCTGACAATGAGGCTATAAGCCTAGGCAACAAAACCCTACGCTTCATTGAAGCGCCAATGCTACACTGGCCAGAAACAATGTTCACATACATAGAAGAGGATAAGGTGTTGTTCCCATGCGACTTCTTCGGTTCTCATTTGGCTGGAGGTGTCTACAGCGACGAAATTGAGGACTTGCTGGTTCATGCCCAGTGGTACTGGGGCGAGATAGTGATGCCTTTCAGGGCTATGGCGCAAAAAGCCCTTGAAAAAATTGGTGGTTTAGATATCAAAGTGATAGCGCCAAGCCACGGTCCACTTCACAGAAAGACAGATCTTATTTTAAATGCGTATAAACGGTGGGCGGCTGGCGAAACCAGACCGAAAGCCACAATAGCCTATGTCAGCATGTGGGGAAGCACAGACGCCATGGTTAAGCAGATAGCCGAAACATTGGCATCGGAGGGCGTTGAATTAGCCTTCCACAACTTAGCCGTAACTGATGTTGGCGAACTAGCAAAAGACCTAGTGGACTCCCGAGCCATTGTTTTGGGCGCCCCAACAGTTTTAGGCGGGACTCATCCATTGGCTGTTTACGCTACATACCTTTTCAAGGAGTTGCGCCCGCCAACAAAATTTGCTGTTGTTTTAAGCTCTTATGGTTGGGGTGGGGGTGCAATACGACAAATTCAAGAAATTCTCGGAGACTTCAAAATTGTGGTAGCCGGCGCGCTAGAAATTAATGGACCGCCAACTAACGAGAATACGAAGCGCATAGTGGAGATTGGAAAAGCACTAGCCAAGAAAATTTTTAAGGTGGGCGCCTAAAATGGGTGGAGCAACAGAAGAAGAGCGTAAGAAGATGCTAAAAGAGATTTTGAAACAGCTGCATGCTGGCGTTCCCACTGAACAGGTTAGAGAGCGGTTTAAACAGTTTCTCGAGGGTGTGAGCTCGCTTGAGATAGCCCAGATTGAACAGGAGCTTGTAAGCGAGGGCATTTCAAGAGAGGAGCTCCAAAAACTTTGTGACGTTCACTTGGCAATTTTCAAAGAACAACTGGAAAAACAGAGGGTTGAAGCTGTCCCAACCAGCCCCATCGGCATTCTTCTTGAGGAGCATAGGATGCTTCAGCAAATCGCTGAGAAGCTTGGCATTTTAGCCGAGAAAGTGCAAGGGGCAGGAAGCCTCGACGCTGTAGACGAAGATTTGACATGGTTGAGGCATGTTGCAGATGAGCTTTTAGACGCTGAAAAGCACTATTTGAGGGAGGAGAATGCGCTTTTCCCAGTTTTGGAAAAGCATGGAATAAGTGAACCGCCAGCGATAATGTGGATAGAGCACAACCAACTTAGGGAGAAGAAGAAACAGCTTAAAGCCCTAATCGAGAACGTCACGAAAATGGGCTTTTCAGATTTTAAGAGACAGCTTGGCGAGCTGGCAAAAGCTGTGGGCGATATGCTTAACAGCCACATCTACAAGGAGAACAATATACTGTTTCCAGCAGCACAGCGTGTGGTCACAGAACAAGAGTGGACTGCCGTAAGGGAGGATTTTGACGAGACTGGGTATTGCTGCTTCACTCCAACACATTTGATAGCAAAAGTAGTCAAAGAAGTAGAGAAGCCTGCCGAGGAAAAGCCCGTGCTCGAAGGTGCGTTGCAGTTTGATACCGGAACTTTAACAAAGGAGGAGGTTGAGGCAATTTTGAACACTTTGCCCGTGGACATAACCTTTGTGGATAGGGATGACGCCGTCAAATTCTTTAACAAGGCGGAAAAACGTATCTTCGTAAGAACAAAAGCCATTCTGGGCAGGAAAGTGCAGCTTTGCCATCCGCAGAAGAGCATCCATATAGTCAACAGAATCCTAGAAGCCTTCAAGAAAGGCGAAAGGGAGATGGTGGAATTCTGGATAAAAAAGGGCGATCGGCTAATCCATATAAGATACTTTGCCATTAGAGACAAAGACGGCAAATATTTAGGAATAATGGAAGTCTCCCAAGACATAACAGATTTGAAGAAGATTGAAGGCGAAAAACGCCTACTAGACTGGGAAGGCTGAGCTTCAAAGCCCCTTTTATTTTATCTAATTGGCCTGTCGGGTCGACATGAATTGTGCAGTGTTGCCATGTTTAGGAAGGAAGTCTTCTTGTTATCATCAGCCATGGCGTCTTTTATAACTCCATTCATATCGATAGCCGTGACTGTTGCCCTTCCATCTATAGCAGATCCTTTAACGTGGATATGGCTTCAGTTAACTGGTTCGTTAATGTCTTTTTAGTATCCATGGCTTCAGCCATTCTCCTGCTGGGGGTTGTGGCGGATTGGCTTGGCAAAGAGCTAATGTTTGTTATTGGCGCAGCAATTTTTATGTCCACGGCTTTTTTGGTTCTAAGTATGGGCGACTTCATATGGCTCCTACTCTTGAGGTGCGTGCAAGATTTGGGAGCAGCAATGATTTCAGGGACTGCTATTGCAATACTTGCCAACCTATTTCCGAAAGAAACGGGCCTCGTTGTTGGGATAAACACGTCAACACCATTTCTCAAAGAATCTTAAAATGTTTTACCAAGTAATTTTGATGTTTTATAAGGGGTTTAATCATTGATGGCGATTCATCAGCGAATGTTATTACGATGCCTTTTTTCGCTAAGCTTCCCGTAGCAGCAACAGCTATCGGAGTTGCAAGAGCAATCGCGCAGGGACAGGCAACAACTAATACAGCTATTGAATGAAAGGGATTTTTAGTAACAAGGTACGTTATGAGGGATGCCAGAAGAACGATGGGAAGATAATATGCACTATACTTGTCTGCAAATTTTTGAATTGGTGCTTTCGAGGTCTCTGCTTCCCCTAATGTTGCGTCTTCTCCAATTTTTTGGCTTTAATGTGCAAAACACCATGCTAATTGATAGTTCCCGCAAGTACCTCATCTCCCACATTCTTTTCTACTGAAATTGATTCCCCTGTAATTGGTGCCTGGTTTACAGAACTTGAACCAAAAAATATGGTTCCGTCCACTGGAATTTTTTCTCCCGGCTTAACTACAATTATATCTCCAACTTTTATTTCATCAATAGAAACTTCTACTTCTTTCCCGTTTCTTTTGACAACAGCTTTCTTTGGCGACAACTCAATTATTTCTTTTATTGCCTGCCTTGATTTTTCTAATGTGAACTTTTCAAGAAAATGAGCAATATTCATAAAGAAAGAATACAATCAGAGTAGAAGCAATAAATTCCATTAGGCTTAAAGCAGCAAAAATGGCAACCGTCATTAACAAGTCTGCATCGATTTGTCTACTTCGTAATCCGCGAAATGCATTTTTAAATAATGGAGGGTATTCGCCTACTAACGTCACAATAACCATGATTTCAATAGGAATAACTTTAGCGGAAACTTTAGTATCCCTAATTTTTCTATAAGAATTTCTGACAACAATAAAACCGCGACTACACTTACAAAGGTGAACAAAATTATACAAAGTTCTCTTAATTTTTCCCGAGCTTCTATTATCTTATACCCTTTATTTCTTAATACTGTTATTATCTTCTCTTTGCTTAACTCTTCGGTAGCTTTTATAACAACTTCCTGCGTCGAATATTTAAACTTAATTTCTTCCACTCCATCCATTTTAGAAAGTATTTTTCTATTGTGATGGCACATTCAGGGCAGCCCAACCTCTTGATTTTTAAACGAATTATTTTCGTTTCACTTCCATCCATTATCCTTCCTAACTCATGCTTATTCGATGTCTAGACAACATGTTTCCTATAATGGAAAGAAAAGAAGTGATAATGAAAATAATCTGTTCCCCCTTGATTTGCGTTTTTGGATCTGATATCTAGGCTTCATAACATCTCAATGGAAAGCGTTTGCACGCACGAAGCTTTTTATTGCGTCAATAAACTTGTCTATTTCCTCTTTCGTGTTATATACATAAAAGCTTGCCCTTGCTGAGGATGACAGTTTAAGTTTTTGGTGAAGGGGCTGTGCACAGTGGAAGCCTGTCCTAATCATGATTCCACAGCTATCCAGAAACAAGGCCACATCATGGGATTCAGCTCCATTGATGTAGAAGGTTATGATTCCGCTTCTCTTGGATAGGTCTTTCGGACCGTAAACTGTCACTTCAGGGATTTCGCACAGGTGTTTGAGCGTGTATTCTGTTAGGCATGCTTCGTGCTTTTTCACGTTTTCCATGCCCAAAGACTTTAGGTATTTAACGGCAGCCATTAGCCCTATGGCTCCTGAAATGTTTGGTGTTCCAGCTTCAAACTTCCATGGCGGATCGTTCCATGAGACGCGGCAGCTTCCATCAGCCGGGTTGAAGGAGACCTCCTTGATCATTTCGCCACCCCCATGAAATGGTTCCATTTCCTCTAGAAATTCAAATTTGCCGTATAGCACGCCTATTCCCGTTGGTCCAAGCATTTTATGCCCTGAAAAGGCTAGAAAGTCTACGTCTAGGTCTTGGACATTTATCGGCATATGGGGGACTGACTGGGCGCCGTCCACAACCAAAAGTGCACCATGCTCATGGGCTATTTTTGCAACTTTTTTAACATCATTTATTACCCCTGTGACGTTTGACACATGAGCTATTGAGACAATTTTTGTTTTAGTCGATATAGCCTTTTCTAACGCCTCCCAGTTTAGAGTTCCATCATCGTTGACGTCTACATACTTAACCCTAAACCCCTTTATTTTTGAAAGGATTTCCCATGGAACAATGTTGCTGTGGTGCTCCATAAGCGATATTAAAACCTCATCGCCCCGTTCCAATTTTCTAAGACCCCAAGTGTATGCCACAAGGTTTATGGCTTCAGTCGTACCCTTCAAGAATATTATTTCTTCGATGCTGCCGGCATTAATGAACTTGGCAACTTCTCCACGGGCTTCCTCGTAAAGCTCTGTTGCCTCTTGAGAAAGAGTATGAATGGCCCTATGAATGTTAGCGTTATGTTCTTCATAGAATTTTTCGACGGCATCTATAACCTGTTTCGGCTTCTGGGTTGTTGCCGCATTGTCAAAGTAAATGAGCGGGTGGCCGTTTATTTTACGCTTTAAAATTGGGAAATCCTCTCTAACCTTGTAAGGGTTGAGCATAAAAACTCGCCTAACGGTTTTATGTTAGCTAGCTATATTTTCACTCCAAGATAATTTACTATGCTTCTGTAAATCTTCAACGCGTTTTCCTCGTCCTCCACATTTTTTATTAGCATCCGCCCATTCTTGAACAGGCTAACTTCAATGCCATTGTATTCAAAGACAACTACCAGTGTGGACTTCAACAGTACCTTAAAGTGACTCTTTAGTCTTTCGCGGATGATGTCAAGTTCAAGGGTTATTGGTCTGGGTGGGTTGACATTTACGGTTTTTTGGCCGCATAGCCAAACTAGACCTTTCCTGGCGTAGAGGGTATCAGCCTTTTCGCTCCGGCATGTTGGGCAATCAGACCTCTTAAAGATTTCAAGCTTTACGAAGTCCATAGTTACGAAGTCGCAGACCAGCAATTTTCCCTTGAGTGTTTCTCCGACACCTGCAAGAAGCTTAACGGTTTCTATGGCTTGCAAGGCGCCGACTATTCCAGTGGTTGAGCCAAGCACACCTCTGATGTCGCATGTTGGAAGCTGATCGTCCTTTATGTCCGGAAGCACGCATTCCAGGCATGGAGTTTCAGGAGGCGCAAAAACTGAGACGTTTCCCTCCATTCCAATCGCCCCTCCAAAAACATAGGGGATGTGGTGTTTAGCGCATGTCCCGTTTATTAGGTATCGTGTTTTCATGTTGTCTAAGCCATCGACAACCACGTCTACTCCGTTGATAAGCTCTTCAACGTTATCTTCTCGGATGTTCTCTGGGATGGGATCCAATTCCACGTCAGGATTTATGTTTCTTATTCTTTGCGCTGCAGCTTCAACCTTTGGGTATCGTATGTTTTCTAAGGCGTATAGCACTTGACGGTGAAGGTTGTGCATTTCCACGGTGTCTTGATCTATCAACCGTATGAAACCAACGCCTGCTAGGGCCAAGTATAGTGCGGAGACGCTGCCTAGTCCGCCAACGCCAACAATGACCACCCTTGATTTCCAAAGCTTTTCCTGGCCTTGCCGTCCAAGTTCTGGAAGGACTATTTGCCTGCTGTAAAAAATGTTTGGATCGAAAAAGTTAACCGTCAACGGCATTACATCCCTGGCGTTCCTGTAGGTTTTTGAAGTAATTTTCAAATTGCTCTGCATACTTGTAGCCAGTATCTGGGAATATCAAGACGTATACTCCCTCATCCTTGGAGATTTTGTTGAAGGCGTGGACAACGGCGCCTGCGCTTAAACCTATCAGCAGGCCTTCTTTTCTGGCTATGCTTATAGCCGCCTCTATTGCCTCTACTTGTTTAACCTCCACAACCTCATCGAAGTCCACCCAATGAAGCCATTTCATCCCCGTCTCCACCCTCCTTATGCCTGGTATAACCTCATTTGGGGCTGGTTGAACCCCAACTATTTTCACACCATTTCTATACCTGTTTTTGAAGTAGAAGGATATGGCGCTCATATGTCCGGACGTCCCTAAACCGCCTATTATACATGAAGGTTTTAAGCCACCGCTCTTTAGTTGCTCATCGAGTTCTCTTGCTGTATATTTTAAGTGAACTTTAAAGTTGGCATCGTTTTCAAACTGGTTTAAGTGTGTAGCGTTATTGATTCTTGCTTCAGAATCCCCCTGGCCAATCGCCTCCACGGTCAAGCCTACTGGAAGCCTTACAACTTCGGCGCCGAGAACCTTAAGGTATGTATCGCTTACCTTCTGTATAGTCTGGGGCATGTGAAGCTTTGCCTTTACTCCCAATATGTCTGCTATGGATGTTAGCGCTATCCCGGTATTAGTGGAGGTAGCTTCATAAATTACCTCTTTAAGCTCACCTCTCTCCAAAGCCTCCACAATCATTGACCAACCTATTCTATCCTTAACGCTATTGCTGAATGGATTATACCCTTCCAGCTTAGCCCAAACGCTCCTTTTATCTGTTGATAAAGACTTTAGCTTAACTAGAGGGGTAGGCCACCCTTCATAAAGTAACTCGAGAGTGTTATTGTAAACCTTGAGGATTTTCCTATCTTCCTCTTCAGGCGCTAACAATTCTCCTAAAGGGACGCTTACTTTCAGAGGTTCAAGAAGCACCTTAAAGCTTTTAGGTGGCAACCTTGGGCCTTTGAGTCCCGCTTCAATTATAGCTTCTGTTGTCACTGGTTTAAGACCCTGCTGTAGCGATCTTATTTTCATCTCGAAAATGTTAACCTTTATGGCCGGCACTTTTCTAGCTGAGAGCAAGTCTAATGCTTGAAAGACCTCATGGCCATCTAAGATAACGCTGGTTTTCTCGTCTATAATTATCGGATCGTCAACTATACCTGTATCTAAGAATTTAGCATAAAGTGGTAACACTTCCCTAAGCTCAGTACACATTGTTGGTTTGACTTTCTTTATATCTACAAGTTCGATATCATTCAGCACCTCCAGTGGAACGTCGGTTCTTTTTTGGATTGCCGAAATATGCAATAAACAGTCACCAATCTTTATCATATGCTTTGAAGTCTTTGGTGGAAGTTTCTTTTCACTCAAACCAGCTTCAATTATGTCTTTCTTTGTCAAATGTAAGTTGTTTCTCCAACTTTGAACTTGGATGTCTGGTGAATTGTAATCAACGTAAACCACTGGAATTCTTCTGCATCCTAATTCTTTAAGGGAATTGTATCGGTGTTCACCATCAAGAATAACATTTGTGTTTTTGTCAACGACTATTGCAAACTTTAGAATTTTGTCTGATCTTATTTGTTCTTTTAACTCTTTTAGATGAGCAGGGTCAACTTCTTCATGCTGTCTTAGCTTGTCTAATTCAATGAGTCGAACTTCTGTAACGTAGGGTTCAGTCATTTTTGTCGACCGTAGTTTCATTTAACACCGTTAAAAATATAAACTTGTCGCATCATTAATTTAGTGGATGAAAATGAAGCCACCATGTGTAATCATAGTTAAACACATTCTTCCAGCCCTCAGGGTGCTGGTAGTGAAGGAGCTTATTAAAAAATATAATATGCGCAAGGTAGATGCGTCTGCAAAAATGGAGTTAACTCCGGCTGCTATAACTCAATATTTGGAGGGCAAAAGAGGAACCACATTTATCCATGAAATGTTGCAATCCGAGGAGATTATGAGAAGAGTCTCAAAACTTGCAGAAACGTTGGTAAGAAAAAGTGTCTCAATGGAAAGTGTCATAGAGCAGTTATGTGGAATATGTGAAACAATTAGATCTGAAGAACTGGTTTGCAAACTTCATCAAAAAGAGCTCCCAGCCTTAAAGGAATGCAAGTGCACTATATGCGAACGTTCTGCTTAAGCCTTGCTTTAATTTAGCATATAGTTCTTACCGTTAATAACATACAATTAAAACAAGAAACTTTGACAATACAATAAATGAAGTCTTATGCAACTTGACCTTAAAATAAACCATATCAGTATTTTGTCAAATAGAGTACCAGCTGTTTTTGCAGAGTTCGCAGCGCTCCTCTAGACTTCCTGATTGCTTTTGCGTAAATACAGTCTGCTAAATCCATAATAGTTGTTTTGGAGGATGCCTCACCTTTGTAAAGTAGGCTAGAAATTGCCATGGAAGAATATTTTAGGTTATATTTGGCGTTTAAGCCAGCTTCTGGTCCATCTCCGCAAACATTCTTCTGAGCAGAAAATGTAGAGCTTATTCACACAGCATGTTTTGCGCGTGACCGGCTTTCCGGTTATGATTTTTCCACAAACTTGACATCGCATGTTAGGCAACCAGTTGACGGGATAGCTTAAAGCAGTATAAAGCTCTTTCCTAAGCTTAAACAGAGAGAGGAAAAAGTTATTTAACAGTGTTAAATAACTTTTTCTATGGGTTTGAGCGCATTTAGGCGCGCTAAAAGGACTTGAATAGTTATGGTGGAAAACGTTCGTGAACTCTTAAAGGCTCATGAAGGATTAAAGCGTGAAGTCTACCTGGATATTGAAAACTCAAGCTTTGTGCCAGCCGACATTTTGGAGGCAATGCTTCCATACTTCAACCAATGCGCCTACGGCAACCCCACACTTACCCACAAACCGGGGTGGGAAGCTTTCGAAGCCGTAATGGAGTCAGCACAGAAAATCGCCAGCTACTTGGGCTGCAAAAACCTAGAAGAAGTTAACTTCACTCCAGGCGAGACGGAAGCCAACAACTTGGCACTGCTGGGCGCAACCCTCCAGATGCGTGGTAAAGGCAGGAAAATTGTGATTTCTGAGATTGAGCCCTTAAGTGTCATCCATGTGGCTGAAATGCTCGCTAAAAACGGCTTTTCAGCGGTGAAAGTCCCAGTAAACAGCGAAGGATTCGTCAACCTAGAAAAGCTTAAGGAGTCTGTTGACCGCGAAACCGTTCTCGCAAGCTTCTCAGCGGTGAACCATGAAATCGGAACAATACAACCCATAAGGGAGATAATTGAAATAGTTAAAGATAAAAATCCAAACGCCATAATCCACATAGACGCCTCAGATGCCTACGGAAAAATTCAATTCAAAGTGCGGGAAAGCGGTGTTGATATGGCGACAATAAGCAGCTACAAAATCCTTGGACCCCGCGGGGTAGGCGCCCTATACGTTAGGGAAGGCGTAAACATTGAAAGAATACTGGAGGGGCAAATAGGCACCCAGAAACTTTGGCCCGGAGTGGAAAACACACCGCTGATCGTTGGCTTCGCAAAAGCTTCCGAGTTGATGTTTGAAAAGTTTGAGGAAAACATCCAACACATGCGGAGGCTTCGCGACAAACTCATCGAAGGCATAACAGCCACAATACCAGACATTAGGCTTAATGGACCCAAAGGCGAGAAAAGGGCGCCTGACAACGTTAACATAAGCTTTTTGCGCTGTGAAGGTGAAGCCCTAACCATCGAGTTAAGCCTAAAAGGCGTGTATGTTTCAAGTGGAAGCGCCTGCACAAGACGCTTACTACAGCCAAGCCACGTGCTAATCGCTATAGGAAGACGCTTCGAAGAAGCTCACGGCAGCATCCTCATGAAGGTAACCCGCGTCCACAAGGAAGAAGACATAGACTATATGTTAGAGGTTTTGCCGAAAGCCGTTGAAAGGCTTAGGGGCATAACGGGTTCAACGGTGGTGGAATAGCTTGTCGCGTGTACCTTTACCCTACAATCGGAAAATTTTGGAACTATTCAGGAACCCAAAAAACTTGGGGAGGATGGAAGACGCCACGGTCTCAGCGGTGGCGGGCAACCCTCAATGTGGAGACATGATAACATTCTACTTGAAGATTAACGAGCAAGACATGATCGAGAGGGCGACCTTTGAAAGTTATGGGTGCGCCGCCAACATTGCCACCTCAAGCATGGTAACAGAAAAAGTCAAGGGAATGAAAATTGAAGACGCTTGGAAAATCGGTTGGAAAGGCATAGCTGAAGAAGTTGGCGGACTGCCAGCCGTCAAGTTCCACTGTGGCATATTAGCCGTCGGAGCCTTGAGAAGAGCCATCCGAGCCTACTATAAAATTAAGGGGCAAACTCCAGAATGGCTTCCAGAAAAGTTAACATTTGAAGAAAAACAGGCGCTTGAAGAAGAGGAGCTGGCAAGAATCCTCTTAAAGAAAATGAAGAAAGCGGAAGAAGGCCAAAATGTTTGACCCCTACAAGGTTAGGGAAGACTTTCCAATACTGAAACGGAAAATAAACAATCATCCGCTTATCTATTTTGACAACGCTGCGACAACTCAAAAACCAAGACAGGTTATCGAAGCCATAAAAGAGTTTTACGAAAAACAAAACGCCAACGTTCATCATGCAGTGCACACGCTTTCGCTAGAAGCCACAGAACTCTACGAGGAAGCCCACGAAGAGGTTGCCAAATTCATAGGAGCCAAAAGTATAGAAGAAATAATCTTCGTAAAAGGCACAACGGAAGCCATAAACCTAGTCGCCTATGCATGGGGGCTTCACAACCTCAAACGGGAAAACGAAGTCCTTATGACACTCATGGAACACCACAGCAACATTGTCCCATGGGAAATACTTTCAAAAATAAAAGGTTTCAAAGTCAAATACGTTGACGTCAACCAAGACGGCACATTGAACTTTGAATCCTTGAAAGAGATGTTAACATCCAAAGTGAAGCTTGTATGCATAACCCACGTTTCAAACGTGACAGGCGTCATAAACGACGTGAAAACTGTAGCGAAACTAGCCCACGAAAACGGAGCCTTAGTGCTTGTGGACGGAGCCCAATCCGTACCCCATATGTCCGTAAATGTCCAGGAACTGGGCTGTGATTTTTTGGCTTTTTCTGGACATAAAATGCTTGGACCAACGGGAATAGGCGCACTCTACGGGAAACAAGAAATCCTTGAGAAAATGAAGCCCTTACACGGCGAAATGATTAGAGAGGTTTCTTTCAACCAGCAGACACGACGATGCATAATTTCATGGAACAAGCTTCCATGGAAGTTTGAGGCTGGAACCCCAGACGTGTGTGGAGCAGTAGGCTTGACAACCGCCATAAAATATTTGAAGGCTCTTGGAATGGAAAACGTGAAAGCCCACGAATGCGCCTTAACTGAGTATGCCGTGAAACGCCTAAAGGAGTGCCGAAAAGTAACGGTTTACGGGCCTCAAATCTTGGCGTTAAAATGTGGAATAATACCTTTCAACGTTGAAGGGTTCGACTCCCACGATATGGCTCTACTATTGGATAGTTATGGCATAATGATTAGAAGCGGTTTCCACTGCGCCCAACCCCTCCATCAAAAATTCAAAATTTCGTCATCCGCAAGAGCCAGCTTCTACATTTACAACGTCCGCGAGGAAATAGACCGTTTCGTCGAAGCCTTAAAAGAGATTGAGGAAGCCCTATGACCAAAAGCCCAATCCTAGAAGAGTACGTGGCGAGAATAGAGGAGGCATGCGGCGAAGAAAAAGACGTCATAATACACTTCAAATACGAGAAAAAGGACGAGGCAATAACAAAAATTCTTAAAAAAGTAAAAGTGGAAAGAACAGTCGCCAGAATAATCTTCGATCTAACATACAAGGGCTTTCCCATACGCCTCTACAACACAGGAAAAGCCATATTCAAAAAAGTGGAAGAAGAAAATCAGGCACAGGAAATTTTGGCTGAGCTTTTGTTGTAGTTTAGTGGTTTAAGCAGAAGTTAGAAGAAAAACCGCGCGCAGCTCAGCTCCCTATTCGTAGTCAGCAACTCGGCAACCCTCAGACTACTCAAACTATAGTAGAAAAGGCAGGCCTACTCAGCTTATGGCCTTCTTCTATCTTCTTCAACCAATGGTTCTCATGCATGTTCGTGACACATTATGTCCTAAGAATGCCCCAGTAAGTAATGCCATACTAAGCCTGATTGTAGCTATAGCCGAAGTTATGTCTGTAGGCTTTTTAGGAGGGTTTAAGGAAGGGCCGTACGAGTATTTTTGCAGCTAGGGCACTGGGCCTCGTTATCCACTGTTTTGATTGTGGTACCACAGTAGCATCTAAACATCATCTCCCTGTAGATTGGGCTCGCCACCCCACCTAAATCGACAGTAGTGGACCTGCATCTTCTAACTTATAGTAGCCCGAAGACATATTACTCCCTCACAGAAAGAGAAGAAACCTAGACAAAACACCCAAACCTTATCGTAACAACATCTATCTTTTAACAGTCTTTTGATAATCAAATGGCTTCCAATTTAATATCGCTTTGCAAAACAATACAGAATGAGCGCAGGTGTGAGATAATCAGAGCCTGTGAATGGGTTCAGAGAGTCACAAGTACTGTTTGAACATCCCATCCTCACTTATGATCTTATTAGAATCAGTGTTGTGGTTTCTCATCCACAGTAGGCTCCCTTCCAAGCTCTTTCTGCTTCTCTATCCTTATCCTCATAGGGTCTATTCCAAAGGGTTAGCGAACCTTCTTATAGCTTCTAATACAGTCTCTTTCTTCACTTCAGTAGTAGTTGTAAAGAACCTTATTTGAGAATACTTCTCCCTTAACTCTTCAACTTTCGTCTTGTCGTAGTACGTGTCCTGAGAGCTTGGCAGTACATGGCCTATAAGAAATTCTTGACCCTTTATATCTAATCCAGAATTCCTTACAGCTCTCTCAAATGCCTTTCTTAAGCAATGAGGATAAAACATCAAACTACTTCTTTATACCTGCCCTCTTTTCAGCCTCCTTTACTATAGCTTCCAACGTCTTTTTCTCATAGGCCTTACGTTTCTTTCTTCTCTCGTTAAATTTCCCTTTCCACCGATGTAGAAAGGCGCGTTATCTGGATAGGGCCATAAAGCCTTTCTCTCCTTTAGATATATCCTTAACGCTTCTATGGCATCTTCATTGAGGAAGGTGACATATGGTATATTCCCTTTACAAGCTTGAGGTATTGTATTCTTCATAAAGATCCCTCAGGATACTTTCCTGTAAAGCAACCTAAACAAAGAGAATCTTTTGGCAGACCTATAGATTCTATTAAACCGTCAATAGACAGATAGGCAAAGGTATCAGCGCCTATAATTTCAGCTATCTCATCATTTGATAAGGCTCTTCCTATTAACTCATCTTCTTGAGGAACCTCTGTTCCAAAGGGGCATTGAGCTATCAAAGGAGGGCTTCCTATCCTTACATGAACCTTCTTCGCTCCCTTTCTCTTTATATTGTATACGGTATTTCTCAATGTATTACCCCTAACAACGCTATCATCTATGAGAATTATTTCTTTCCCATCGATAGATGCTTTGATGGGATTTAACTTCAATTGAACCCCGATTATCCTCTCAAATTGACTAGGCTTTATTGCACTTCTTACATACCTTCCAGTTCTTGCAAAACCAAGCTTTATAGGAATGCTACTATGTTCTGAATAAGCCATAGCAAAAGGTATGGCAGTATCAGGGACTCCTATAACCACATCAGCCTTTACAGGATTTTCTTCTGATAATCTTTTACCTATCATCTCCCTAACCTTGCATACAGGAATAGAGTTAAGGTAAGAGTCAGGTCTTGCAAGATAGACATATTCAAAACTACAATATGCAGTTTTATTACTAAATGGGCATTTCCTTACAATGCTCAATGGATCTAATACAACTACTTCTCCAGGTCTCACATACCCTGAGTGTTCTGCTCCAATGATATCAAGAGCTGAACTTTCGGACGCTATAGCTCCTATATCAAAGCCTATGGCTCCAACTTCTAAAGGCTTTATGCCATGAGTATCTCTACCACAGATCATTTTTTGATCCTTTGTCAATGCAATAAAAGAATAGCCTCCTTTTGTTTGCTCTATCAGCTTCTTAGCAGCATCAATAGGGTCTTTTTGTTCATCCAGTTCTCTGGAGAGCTTCTCAGCAAAAATTCGAAACGAAATTTGTCTATTTTCATGCAATATTGGCTTTCCATCGCCTGCAAGTGCAAGCTGCACAGGCTCGTCAACTCTTATCAAATAATCATCCTTATATGCAGATACTTGCCCTATTCCCAGGAAGCCTTTCACATCTTCTTGCTTTATCTTCCCAAACACATCTTCTACCAAGCCATTCTCAGAGACCCATCTTAGTAAGTTAGATTCATGATCATAAACAGCGAAGCTTGTCACCTCTTGACCTCTTCCTTGAAGAGAACTTAATCCATAGTAGATGAACTTCTTTGAGTCCCAGTTCTCCCTTCCTTCACCAAAGGCATAAAAACCAAAGATTCCAGCCAACTATCCCTTCATCTCCTGCCTACTTTTGAATTTAGGGGTGCATTTAAGGCAAGAGTAGTCTCCTGTCACGCATGAGAAACAAAACTCATTAGAAGGTAAGCCTATGGCTTTGCTCAATCCTTCTATATCGTTATAACCGACAAAGTCTACATTAAGGGCAAAAGCAACCATCTCGTTTATATAATTTAGATCATTTTTATCTTTGCAGAATCTATAAGCAATAAGCTCTTCTTGAGTAGGAAAGTCCATACCAGCGTAGCAAGGATACCTTATCGGAGGAAATGTAATTACATAGTTTATCTTCCTTGCCCCTGCCTTCTTCAGTATATCAGCAATTATCATCGAGCTAGTGCCTCTCACTATGCTATCATCAACAACTATTACATTCTTTCCATCAACAACAGCCCTCACAGCGCTGATCTTCTTTACTATTTCCTCTCTTCTCTTCTGAATAGGCTCTATAAAGCTCCTCAAACTGCCTCTCTTTCTATACCTATCTTTTATTAACCCTTCTTCAAAAGGGATTCCTGATTCTACTGAAAATCCTCTTGCAGCAGGCCTTGCTGAGTCTGGGACGGGTACTATTACGTCTCCTTCTATTTGATACTTCTTGGCTAACTCAGCACCAATCCTACTCCTAGCAAGATATACATTGATTCCCTCAAGATATGAGGCAGGATGAGAGAAGTAGGTATATTCGAAGGGGCAATGGGCATGCCTTTCTTCATCACAAAACATATACGTCGAAAGGCCGCTTTCATCGATCTTAACTAGTTCGCCAGGCTTTACATCCCTTATCAAATTTGCTCCAATAGAATCAAGGGCACAACTCTCTGAAGTTATAAGATAAGTTTCTGTATCTTTTTTATAGCCTATACAAAGGGGCCTAAAGCCTTTCTCGTCTCTTGCTGCTAAAAGCTCTCCGTTTTCAGTCAATATAACCATCGAGTAAGAACCACTTAATTCTTTGCTTAAAATTTTGAACGAGGTCTGCCAATCTTTGTTCTGATCATATAACTGCTTTAGCCTGATCCCAATCAATTCTGTATCTGTTATTGAACTTAAGATGCTGCTTTCCTTCGATACTTTGTTCATTAATTCATCGAAATTCGCTATTGTGCCATTGTGAGATATGAAAAATGATTTTCCTATCTCTATAGGATGGGCATTCTCTATAGCTGTTCTGCCTTTTGTTGAATATCTAACATGACCTATGCCCACATTTCCTCTCATCTTCTCAATCTTATAGAAATCATCGGGATCTTCTAAGACTAAGCCAAGTTTCTTATAGGCACCATAACCGGATACAGCTACTCCCCAAGATTCTTGACCTCTATGCTGAAGGCTCTCAAGACCTCTAACCAAGATTTGTGATATATTAGAATCCTCAAAAGAATAAGCGCCAATCACTCCACATTTTTCTCTCATCAAATTTCACCCATACACTTTGGAATAGAATTCAGCCAACTATCCTTTAAATCGGATAAAGGTATGGATATCAATTCTTCCTTATTTTTATAGAAATTTAAAGCCTCTCCCCCAACCCTACCAATAATGTTGCATTTAATGCCAGCCTTTTTTGTAATCCCTAGAAATTCATTCATATTCTCACCATCAGTTTCTATTATGAACCTAGAGTGAGTCTCCGAGAATAGAATTTCATCTATTCTACTAATATTATGATCAGCAGGGATGTTTAAGCAGTCGATGAATGCACCAATGTTTCCAGATATACACATCTCTGCTAGAGCTACTGCTATTCCTCCTTTTGATACATCGTGAACAGCTTTGACAAGTCCTTTTCTTATAGCATTTATAACAGCATTCATGGTTGCCTTTTCTTTAACAAAATCGACTCTCGGTACCATTCCTCCAACCAAACCATGAATGTATTCATAATATTCTGAGCCACCCATCTCTGACTTAGTTTCACCTAAGATTACAATAAAATCTCCATCATGTTTAAAGTTCATCGTTGTAATCCATTCTTGCTTTTCTATCCTTCCTATGGCAGCTATAACTGGAGATGGCTTTATGGCCATGTTCCTCATCTTATCTTCATTGTAAAAGCTAACCTTACCTCCTATGCAAGGCAAACCTATCGCTTTAGCGTAATCTGCCAATCCTCTTACAGACTCGCTAAAAGTCCAAAATACTTCAGGGTTTCCTGGATCACCGAATTGGAGATGGTCTACAAATGCTAATGGCGCTGCACCTACAGATACTAAATTTCTACATACTTCAGATAAGCATCCTATTGCACCATTATAAGGATCGATGTAACAATGCTTGCTATTCCCATCAACTTTTATAGCCAAGAAGGTTCCATTGGGCAGCCTTAGCACTGAGGCGTCTCCTTGACCTGGCTTGATAACTGTTCTTATACCGACTTCATAATCATACTGCTCATAAACCCAACTTTTGCTGGCTATGCTTGGACAACTGAGCATCTTTAATAAAACAGATGATAGATTTGATGGTAATTCTGGCTTTTCTACAAATTTTAAATTCTTTATATAATCTGGCTCAACGGCTTTTCTATAAATAATGGGTGCATTTGCCACCATCTTAGCAGGAAGGTTGGCTAACTCTAATCCATTCAACTTTACAATCAATCTTCCACTTTCAGTAACCCTTCCTATAACACTATATGGTAATTCATATTTATCTAAAATTTTACAGACTTCTTTTTCATATCCTTGCTCAACTATGAAGACCATTCTTTCCTGGGACTCTGAAATCATTATCTCTATTGGACTGAGATCCTCCTCTCGAAGATGAACTTTTGATAATTCTAAATCTATTCCACATCCTCCTTTGTCTGCCATCTCTGATAGGGCGCAGGTTAATCCTCCTCCCCCTAAATCTTTAAGTCCTCTTACATGGCCTGTACCAACAGCCTCTAAAGTTGCCTCTATGATCAACTTCTTCATGAATGGATCAGGAATTTGAACTGCCGATCTTTCTTCATCAGATTTCTCAGTTAAAACTCTAGATGCAAAGGTTACGCCATGAATCCCGTCCCTTCCTGTGCTCCCACCAACTAGGATTACAGCATCGCCAGGATGCTTTGCTTCAGCCAATACAAGATCATTCATCTTTCCTAATCCCAAGCAAATTACATCCACGAGGCAATTTCTTTCAAAGCAGTCATCAAACTCAACCTCTCCTGCGACTGTTGGAACCCCAACACAATTCCCATAATCACTTATTCCCCTTACAACATGCTTTAAGAGCCATCTAGAATGGGCGCTCTTTTCTATGTTTCCAAACCTGAGAGAATCAAGTAAAGCTATAGGCCTTGTTCCCATGCAAAGAATATCCCTTATAACTCCTCCTATTCCTGTTGCTGCCCCTCCATAAGGGTCTATGGCAGATGGATGATTATGACTTTCTATGTGTAAAGTTACCACATAACCATTACCAACATCCACAACTCCGGCATCATAACCAGGTCCTATTATCACTCTAGGTCCTTTTGTTGGTAACTGCTTTAGAATAGACTTTGAAGATTTGTAGCTACAATGCTCAGACCATTCTGCATCTATCATAGCTAACTCTAAATGATTAGGTTCTCTACCAAGCATTCTTTTTGCTTCTTTTATCTCATCTTCAGTCAATTCTACAGAGATAAAATTTAGTGCAACCAACGAATTCATCTCTCTTTTAAATATTCGATCATAGATGAGAAGATTATTCTTCCATCGTTTGTATTAAAAGGGCTCAACAACTCTTCAGATGCTCTTTCAGGATGTGGCATTAGGCCAAATACATTGCCTTCATCATTGCATATACCTGCTATTCCATCTATCGAGCCATTCGGATTTGACGATTCATTAGGCTTACCACTCTCATCAACATACTTGAGTATTATCTGATTTCTTTTATAAAGTTCTTTAAGGTCGTCTTCTTCTATAAAGTACCTTCCCTCATTATGAGCAATGGGCATTCTTAGCAAATGACCCTTCTCAAGCCTACGGGTGAAGATGGCTTTATTGCTAACAACAGAAAGGTTTACCCATTTACAGACGAATTTCAGAGAAGAATTCCTTAAAAGCGCTCCAGGAAGTAGACCAGCCTCAACGAGTATTTGGAAACCATTGCATATTCCGAGTATAGGACGACCGTCTTTTGCCATCATTCTTACTTCTTTCATGACAGGACTATAGGCTGCTATTATTCCAGCTCTTAATCTATCACCGTAAGAGAATCCGCCAGGTAATATGACTGCATCATAATCGCTTAGATCATCCTTTTTATGCCATACAAGATCTGCTTTAACCTTCATAACATTGTTCAAAACATAAAGAGTATCAAAATCACAGTTGCTACCTGGGAATTGGATTATTGCTACTCTCATTTCTATTCCCCTTCTATATTTATGGAACATGTATGGGCTACAGGATTATAAATTCTCAATTCATCACAGAGCTTTGATACAATTTCTTTTGCATCTTTGCCGTTTTCAGCCTCAACCCACATCTTCAATAGCTTAGCAGTTCTTACCGCTTTGACTTGTTTATAACCTCCTTTTATCAAAAGGTCCTTGAGAATGGTTTCTCCTTCAGGGTCTCTTGCACTTGGTTTGTTCTCTATAGTTACTTTAACAAGGTAAGTCTTCATATTTATTTATCACCATGAAGAATCTTAAAATGATTAGCCTTGATCGTGTAAAAGGCCATAGTTGAATCTTATAGGAGAGTTATTGCACTCTTTATATAAATATTCTCCTACAATATTGAAGATTTTAACAAAGTCATGTTAAAATCATATTCTTACTAAAACCTTTATGGGATGGTTTATCTTCTGCCTTAATCTATTTAGGGCATCTTCAAAACAAATCATAGCAAAGATCCCTATTGGCTCTGCTTTACACTTTTTGCAAATCTCCAAAAGAGTCTCTAAAGTAAATCCTGTTCTTACAACATCGTCAACTATCAATACTTTATCATTTTGCTCTATGGAGCCTTCAGGAACGAATAGGTAAGAATAAGCCCCTGAGCTGAAGACTCGCTTTACTTCTATGAAGTCTTTTATGCCCATCTCCTTTTTACTCTTTGCAACAACAAAATTTACACCAAATTCTCTGCTAACCTCAACAGCCAAGGGAATGCCATCAGCCTCAACAGTGAGTACTTTATCCACTTTCATGGAGCTGAATTCATTGAAAACTAACTTACTTATCTTATCAAGAAGGCTTGGATTATAGAGTACGGCTGAATGGTCGAAGATTTTTCCATCCTCAAATCTTATCCTTCTTTTTATTAGATCAATTAATTGCTCTCTGAAGACTTCTATGATTTTCTTTGACCTTTCTAAGTTTGGAAGGACATGACCATTTATATATCTGCTAAGTATTGGTGCTGAAAGTCCTAACATCGATGATAATTCTTCGTAAGAATGTTCTTCTTTCATAAGCCTAAGAATTTCTATCGATGATAGTCTAGTTTTCATCTCTAAGTATTTATTCACGAAATTTCACATCCTCATGTAATATACTTTAACCAAAAATACTTTTTGAGTGGCTTACATAAAATTATTCTATTAATTACGCAATATTCAATAACAAGACAATTAAACTAATTACTGATCTTGATTTTAAGCAAAATTTCAAAAAGAAAAAGAGCTTTAGTGCTAGATTCGACAGCCTTTTATGCTGGAGTACCCTCTACTAGCATATCTAAATACTGCACGACTCCATCAGTCGTCAAAGAAGTTTCTCACATTAAAAAGTTGAGTATGATCGTATCAGCCCTTATAGATAGCAATAAACTTTCGATAATCGAACCGTTACATAATTCAGTGGAAGAGGTAAGAAGAATAGCAAATAAAAGCGGCGATCTTCAAAAGCTCTCAGATACCGATATTTCAATTATAGCACTTGGCATACAGTTAAAGAAAAATGGTTACGATGTCACAATAGTATCTGATGACTACTCTATTCAGAACTTGGCCAATTTTTCTGGGTTGAGATTTTCTCCTGTAATGACGAAAGGTATCACAAGAACTATAAGGTGGTTTTTATATTGCAGTGGTTGTGGTAAGGCCTTTTACAATAGTAATATGGCAATATGTGATGTTTGTGGCACGAAATTAAGGAGGAGGATGAGATATGATCGAATCAGGAATTTATGATAAAGGAGAGATAGAGATAGCAACAGTAATAAGTGAGTTGTTATCAAATTTGCCAAAAAATTCTGGAGCCATCATGATATTTATTGGAGTTGTGAGAGAGATTGGAAAGGATGATAAAAAAGTCGACAAGATTGAGATAGAATCTTATGATGAGCATGCAAATTTAGCTATAAAAAAGATAATTGATGAGATTAGAGAAAAGTATGGTTTATCTTTGGCAAGGATTTACCACTTTAAAGGTTCTTTTAATATTGGAGAACCGTTAGTATTGGTTATAGTAATTGGTAAGAGTAGAAAGCAAGCTTTCCCAGCTTTACAAGAAGCAATCGAAAGGTACAAAAAAGAACCAGCCATTTGGAAGAAGGAAATTTATATTGATGGAAGTTGGTCATGGATGAGTGATTGAAATTTTATAGTTATCTTTTTTAAATTATATTCTTATTCTGTAGATGATAGCAATGTTAATAGGTGTTCATGTTTCTATAGCAGGATCGATAGACAAGGCTGTAGATAGAGCAAAAGAACTAGATTGCACAACCTTTCAAATATTTACTAGAAACCCTAGAGGTTGGAGGTTCTCTCCATTGAAGCAGGAAGAGGTTGATGCATTTGTTAGAAAATTAAAGATTCATGAATTCAAACTAACAGCAGCCCATATGCCTTATTTGCCAAATATATCGTCTCCTTTGGATGAAACTTATAAGAAATCCTTAGAAGTTTTGAAGGCAGAGCTTTCAAGATGTGGTCAACTAAAAATAAACTATCTTGTTACTCATCTTGGAAGTCATCTTGGCAAAGGTTTAGATATAGGTTTAAAAAGAGCTGTAGATGCTTGTAATAAAGCTCTTTCTAGCGTTGATAACGATGTGACGCTCTTGCTCGAAATTACTTCTGGAACTAAGAATAGTGTTGGTTATGAATTTGAGCAGATAGTTTCCATAATCGATAAGATAGAGCAAAAGGATAGAGTTGGAGTTTGCTTTGATACATGCCATGCCTTTGCTGCAGGTTATGATTTGAGAAATGAGAAGGCTGTAAATGAAACTTTAAAGCTTTTCGATAAAATTGTAGGCTTTTCTAAGCTGAAAGTTATTCACTTAAATGATTCCAAGGGTGAACTAGGGTCTCATTTGGATAGGCACGAGCATATAGGAATGGGCTTTATTGGAGAAGAGGGATTCAGAGCGATACTTAACCACAAAGTGATTAGAGAATTACCCTTAATACTAGAGACTCCGGTGGATAGTAAAAGAGACTGGTTAGGGAACCTAAAGAAAGTAAGGGAATTAGCAAGAATCTAATGATGAATCATCCATAAGTCCTATTCAAAGATCATGAATTTAGAAAGCCTAGGAAAGAACTTTGGTACTCTCTTCTTGTAATCTATATATTCTTGCCCGAATCTCTGAACCAATTCCTTTTCTTCAAGAGGTATTATGAAAAAATAAGTGAGAAGAAAGTCTAAAAGCGCCAAAAGTCCTAAGCTTATAAAACCTGTCAGCAAGAAGAATCCTAGCCAAAGCAACGTATGAGCTAAGTAAGTAGGATGCCTAACTATAGAAAAAAGGCTTGAGGTGATCAAATTACCCTTCTCATTATTTGGACGAATAACGTAATATCCTATCAACGCTTTTATCCCAAGCAGTTTAGCTGTCCATGTATTGATTATCACGCCAATTATTATAAGAATAAAGCCTAAGAAAACTATGGCTATATGGAAATCTATTGCAATTTGTAATAGAAGGTCTTGGCTTAAGAGAATCAAATAAGCTATAGGCAGCCAGAAGGCAAGCAAGACAAGATACGTAAGAATACCTATTTTCTCCATGAATTAGGCAAAAGAGGAAGTAAAATAAGTGCAAGAACTACTATTGAGCACATCATCCAAATCATAAGGGCTAACTCTAAACATCATTATGCTTTAGATTTGTCTAATTATTCTTTGATGTTGGTCAAATCACCGAGATAGGAATAAATCCCCATCTTAAGAACTTTCAAAGGTAATAGAGCACACTTAAGCCTTACTGCGCTTATCTCTATCCCTAAAGCATCGAGTATGTCCTTTTTATCCAATTTTAACAATTCATCTATCTTCTTTCCCTTTATCATTTCTGTCAACAACGAGGCAGAGGCTTGGCTTATCGCACAACCCTTTCCGTTAAACTTAACCTCTTTCACTTTACCTTTGTTCAGCTTTATCTGAATCTCTATTATATCTCCACAGATAGGGTTTGTATCCTTTGCCTTTATGTCAGGATTCTCTATTTTGCCATAGTTCATAGGATGGCGGTATAGGTCAATAATCATCTCAGCATACATGTCACTCATAGCTTGAACACCTTCTTAACCTTCTCTAAAGCGTTTACTAAATAATCTACCTCTCTTTCTGTATTGTATATATAAAAACTTGCCCTTGCTGTACCAACAACACCTAATCTCTCAATCAAAGGCTGAGCGCAATGGTGGCCAGCCCTTATGGCTATTCCTTCATTATCTAATATTGATGCTATATCGTGAGGATGTATATCACCTAAATTAAAGGATATAACTCCTCCTCTTGATTCTATGTTTTTAGGACCATAAATACTAATTCCTTTAATTCCAACCATTTTGTCTATGGCGTATTTGGTCAATTCTTTCTCATGCTCTCTAACGTTTCTCATGCCTATATTGGTAAGATAATCTACAGCAGCTCCTAAGCCTATGGCTCCTGCAACATTAGATGTGCCTGCTTCAAATTTCCATGGTAGTTCATCCCAGCTCGCTTCTCTAAGATGAACTTCTTTTATCATATCTCCGCCGCCAAGAAATGGATCCATATCCTCAAGTAATTCTCTTTTACCATATAGTACCCCGATCCCTGTTGGTCCTAGCATCTTATGGCCTGAGAATGCCAAAAAATCACAATTTATTTCACGAACATCTACTGGCATATGTGGTACCGACTGGGCTGCATCTACTAATACTAATGCGCCATTCTTATGAGCTAAATTTACCATTTCTTTAATTGGGTTTATAGTGCCCAATACATTTGAGACATGAACCAAACCCATCAGCTTTATCTCTTCATTCATAAACTTTTCGAGATCATCCGTTTTTAGAAGCCCTTCATCATCTATATCAATGAATTCTAAATGAGCCTTTTTCTCTTTGGCAAGAAGTTGCCAAGGTACAATATTACTATGATGTTCCATCACAGTTAAAAGGATTTTATCGCCTTCTCTTATGTTCGATCTGCCCCAACTATAGGATACAAGGTTTATAGCCTCTGTGGTGTTTCTGACAAAGATGATCTCTTCAGGGCTTGCATTGATAAATTTTGCTACCTTCTCTCTGGCTCCCTCATAAGCTTCTGTAGCCTTCTCTCCAAGTTTGTATATAGCTCTGTGAATTGTAGCATTATACATCTGATAATAATCGTTCATCGCATCAATTACTTGCTTAGGTCTTTGGGATGTGGCTGCATTATCCAAATAGATGTAAGGCCTTCCCCTTATCTTCTGGTTAAAGATGGGGAAGTCTTGCCTAATCTTTTCTACATCTATTGGATTTCTTGGTAATTCCTTCATCTTTCTATCCTGTCTCTAATAATACTCTGGAACTTTAGCCTTAAATCGTTAACTGGCATCAGTTGAATTATAGGTTCAAAGAAACCTTGAACTATTAATTTTTCAGCATCCACTCTTTTAAGACCTCGGCTCATCAAATAGAAAAGTTGGTCATCATCGATCTGGCTGACAGCTATACCATGCCCAGCCTTAACCTCGTTATTCTCTATTTCTAAGCTAGGTACTGCATATGAATGAGCTTTATCGCTTAAGAGCAATACTCTCTCAGACAGATTTGCATCTGATCGACTTGCTTCTCTATCAATCTTTATCTTTCCTCTATAAACCGAGGTTGCATCATCTTTTAACCCACCTTTAACTAAAGTTTGGCTATTCGTATTCTTAGCTTCATGGAAAGTGTTAGTGTTGATATCAAGGTGCTGATTCTCTCTTCCAAAAAACATAACAAAATTATTAGATTTAGCGTTAGAGCCTTTAAGAAGAGAGTCTAAACTAGTTCTACTCAATTTGCCTCCAAAGAACCCTATGATGTAATTTATTATGCTATCATTATCCAATAATGATCTTCTTATGGAAAAATTGTAGATTTTATTGCCCCAGTCTTGAATTGCATAAAAGTTTACCTTAGATCCTTTCTTTAGGTAAATTTCAACTACTTCTGTGTGCAAAGCTTGTTCTTGGGAATTTGATTTATAATCCTCAAAATATGTTATTGAGCTATTGGGCTCAGCTATTATCAATGTATGATTGAAGAAAGCCTTACCAGATGTGACGTAATATGAGCTTTGTAAAGGAAGGTTCAATTCAACATCACTAGGAACATATAAGAAAGCTCCACCGTTCCATAAAGCTCCATGAAGAGCAGTGAATTTATCCTCAGATGGAGGCACTAACTCCATAAAGTATTTTTTAACTAACTCAGGATAATCTATCAACGCTGTTCTTAAAGAGGAAAAGATAACTCCTTTATTCTTCAAATCGTCTTTTAATGCAATACTGACAGTTCTAGAATTTTTCTGCACTAAAAAGCCAGACCTTTTTCTTTTTTCTTTAAGCTCTTTAGTAGATAAATCTTCAAATTCAATAGATGGAACGAATTTAGATAAATTTAATCCACTAAAATATTGACTTGTATACTTCCACTCTTCTGCATAGTGTAATTTTGATTTTTCTTCCTCAAAATAGCGCCATTGAGGCATGGGTAAATCTTCAAAAATCTTCCAAGCCTTAATCCTCTTCTCCATCATCCATTCTGGCTCTTTCCTTAGCCTTGATATTTCTTTGATTAGGTTTATTGATAGGCTCATTTTATCATCTGAAGAATTATAATTATTAGCCAACTGCTCCTGGCAACTTAGAAATCTCTAATTCTATAAGCCTATTCAACTCTACAGCATATTCGAAGGGTAATTTTTTCATGATAGGCTCGATGAAACCTCTTACTATGAGGGCTTTTGCCTCCTCCTCATTTAGACCGCGACTCATGAGGTAAAATAAGTGGTTTTCATCTATCTTTCCAGCAAAAGCTTCATGAGATACTATAACTTCCTTTGACTCATTTATTTCGTTGTAAGGAATTGTGAAGGATTTAGACGATGAGTCCATTAGCAATGCATCACATCTTACATTCACCTTTGACCCTACGGCACCTTTGTTTATCTTGACAAGACCTCTATAGCCCATTACACCCCCATTTGCACATATGCTCTTTGCAATTACTTTGGCTGAAGTGTAGGGCGCACTTATCATAATCTTTGCGCCTCCTTCTTTATATTGACCCTTTCCAGCGAAGCCTATTGTCAAATGCTCAGCCCTCGCTCCCTTTCCTCTTAATACGCTACCAGGATAAAGCATCGTTACCTTGCTCCCCATAGTACCGCTTATCCATTCTACTACACCGTTCTCATCAACTAGTGCTCTTTTTGTGTTAAGGTTGTAGATGCTCTTGCTCCAGTTTTGAATAGAAGTGTATCTGACTCTTGCATTCTTCTTAGTGAATATTTCTACAACCCCGCTATGTAACGAGGATTTGCTATATCTAGGAGCTGAGCATCCTTCAATATAGTTTACCTCGCTCCCTTCCTCAGCTATTATAATAGTATGTTCGAACTGTCCTTCTGCTTCTTGAGCCATTACAAAGTAAATCTGTAAAGGAACAGGTACTTTGACATAGGGTGGAACATATATGAAGCTACCACCACTCCAGACTGCTCCATGAAGGGCAGCGAACTTGTTATCAGATGGAGGAACGCACTCTGTCATGAAATATTCTTTAACTAATTCAGGATATTCTTTTACCGCTGTATCAGTGTCTGTGAATATTACTCCCATTTCTCTGAGTTCTTTTTTCAACTTGCTATAGACAACTTCTGACTCATACATGGCACCAGAACCTCCAAGGAACCTTCTTTCATACTCTGGTATTCCTAGTCTATCGAAAGTCTCCCTAATGTCCTGTGGCAGTTCTTCCCAGCTTGAAGCCTTCCTTTCTTCTGGCTTTATGTAAAAAGTAATTTTGTCGAAATCTAATTCGCTAAGGTCTGGACCCCATGTTGGCATAGGCTTACTTTTGAAGATTTCAAAGGATTTTAGCCTACGTTTAAGCATCCAATCAGGTTCATTCTTCTCTGAAGATATTTCCCTAATAGTTCTTTCTGTTAGACCTGGTTCAGTCTTAAATACATAACGAACTGGAATTTTTGCTTCATACTTTGATTCATCTATTATCATCTTATCTGATGCCATTCATATCACCCTATAAGAAGCTCTTTCTTGATCCAGTCGTATCCCTTCTCTTCAAGTTCTAAGGCTAAATCTTCTTTCCCTGACTTGACTATCCTGCCATCTAACAATATATGAACGTAACTAGGTCTTACATATCTTAATATTCTTTGATAATGAGTTATGAACAATATTCCCATATCAGGACCCATTAATGTATTGATTACCTTAGCGACTATCTTCAAAGCATCTACATCTAAACCCGAATCTGTTTCATCTAGTATAGCTATCTTTGGCCTCAGTATAGCCATCTGTAAAATTTCACACTTTTTCTTTTCACCACCAGAAAAGCCTTCATTTAGATAACGATTGGCAAAGGATTCGTCCATCTTCAGAAGTTTTAACTTCTCCTTCAAAATTTCCTTAAATTTAAAAACCGAAACTATCTCTGAACTTATGTCCTTTGATTTATCGGTCTGTACCAGATTATTATAAGCTATTCTGAGAAAGTTAGTCAAACTAACTCCAGGAATCTCAAGGGGGTACTGAAAAGCTAAGAACAGTCCTTTTCTTGCCCTCTCATCCGGAGAGAGCCTAATAATACTCTCACCGTTAAGAAGAATGTCTCCTTTCTCTACTTTATACTTAGGATGACCCATTATGGTATAAGATAAAGTACTCTTGCCAGAAGCATTGGGTCCCATAAGGGCATGAATTTCGCCTTGCCTAACTTTTAAATTCAGACCCTTCAGGATCTCTTTTCCTTCAACGCTTACATGTAAATCTTCAATCCGTAACTCAACCATTGTTCCCTAGATTCTTTATTGGTTTTCTATCTATTAAAGTTATGTTATATGATTTTTAAAACTTTAAGCATTCTATAGACTAAAATCATCTTTATGATTAATTTTATACAGAACTTATCTCTAAACTATTTAAGCCTCCTCTGAGTATGACTGCTTTATGGAGTTTCGTGAGCTTGGTGATGGTGAGTGGGAGGTTACTAAGCCTTTACTACCTCCTAAATCTAGAGTTGGTAGGCCTAGAGTTGATGATAGAATGGTCTTGAACGGCATATCATACATTAGTGGATGTAGGTGGATGGATATGCCTCTAAAGTATGGCTCATATAAGACCGCTTGGAAGGCGTATGGGATAGAATATTTGAGGGATTAGCGTCTATGAGAGGTTATGTTAGGGTCTCTGTAGACAGCTCGACAATTAAAGCTAGGAAAGGAGGAATCTTATAGGATACGATGGGTTCAAGCATAGGGCCTGGAAATGAGCACGACTCTAAGAAGCTTATAGAGCTTGTATAAGGATTAGAGAAGAACCTGGAGAGCTTTATGCGGAGTCAGCATACGATACAGAATCTACAAGGAGGTATCTAGAATCTACTGGTATAGAGCCGAATATTCCCGTGAACCCAAGGAATGGCAGAAGACCTAAACCATATAATATAAGCATCTACAAGGAGATGAGACCTGCTGTGGAAAGGTTCTTCGGATGGATCAAGAACTTCAAGAGAATCATAGTAAGATATGAGAGGCTCACATCAACATACAAAGCCCTAGTAACCGTAGCATCCATAATCATCCATCTAAGATGTGGAATTAGGGATGGGTTCGTTATTTAAAGCTCTTTTATCCTCATAAATCATAAAACTGAGAATATATTCATGATTCCATGGCATACACAAGCAGTACCAATGGCTAGACTGTAGGGCCTCTCAATCTGATCGATGCATGACAAAAAAGATGTGAGCTCTTCCCCTCTGAAGCACCCAACATCACGCTGAAGTTTATGGCTGCGAATAATCTTTGACGCTTTAACCTTATTCCAAGTGGCATGTTCTAATACTTTATACATTGCACCAGCTTTTGGTTTGCCAGTAGTTGGACAAAAATCTAATGGTTGATCACAAGGAATCTTGCAAAGTCTTCCTTTTGGCATATAGCTTGTTATTATTGTTCCTGAATTCTTATCATAGTGATTAACCATGCTCTTTGGAATATCGTCCAGTACTTCTTTTACGAGTCTTGATTCAACTCTTATCTTAAAGCCTTGATCCTCAAGCCATCTCATAACCAATTTTCCTGTCAAATTACCAGGTATTGCAGGGACTATATAGTCTGGCGTCACCTTTCTTAAAAAATCTGTTAAAAATCTTACTGCATCACAAATGAAAAATTTAACATTATTAGCTTTAACTTCCATAGCTTTATTCAAATCTATTCCCTTAACTATCTCATCTGCAAACTTGCTCGCTTTGCAATCAGGAAATTCATCGAGCAATATGATTTTGGCAAAAGATTCTTTTGCTGAGATCAAAGCTTCTGTACCAAAGTATCCACCGCCAGCTATTACGATCAGTTTATCTTTAAAAGAGGTGTTTGACATCATTTAAACAATTTTAACCGTAAAGCGTTATATAAGGTATTCCAATAATATTAGATGATGTCAAGATAAGCTTGAAATAATTTTTTTAGCCATTATTGTTGTCATCTTGGCATCTTTATTAAATGTAGTGATGATGTTATGATAAGATTTGAGTAAGTTGTTTAATGTTTTGTCTTTTTAGCTTGTATTTTTGTGCTCCCATTTTGTCTTATTCTAGTCTTCAGCCTCTTTTGGATTTTGTAAAGAGATGTTGTCTTCAAGAGGAATAAGACTTCTTTAGAGGTGAAGGTTCTCGTAGCCATGTTATGTTTTACAGGTCTATCCTATAGGAGTGTGGCAAAGGCTGTTGGAGGTATATCCTATGGGCTGGTGTATAGGGCTTTCACAGCCCTTATGGATGCTCTACCTAAGCCTGATAGGAGGTAGATGTGTAGCTGTTGATGAGAATAAGGTGAAGATAGAGCGTAAGGGTGAACCCATATACGTGTTCCTTTGTGCTGCTAGAGATGTTGATACGAAGGAGGTTTTAACGTTCAAAGCAAGCTTCACAAGATCATCACTAGACGCTGAAATATTCCTAAAGCAGATCCTTGAATGCTGTGAGAATAAACCAATATTCCTCGTAGACAATGGTCCATGGTATAAGGAAGCCTTCGAAAGGCTAGGTTTAGAATATAGGCACGAAACCTCACAGAAGGTGTGAAACATTCAAGATGAGAAACAGGATAGAGTTTGGTATACTAAAAGCGAAGCTCAGATGCCTACTAGGAGGATTCCCACATAACTCATTCCTCAAATCCATAACCAGATATATAGGCTTGTTCACAGCAATATACAACTGGCTGCTCACACACAACCTATCGTAACATCATCAATGTAGTTAACAATAGAATTTAATCTACATCGGACCAAGGGATGCTTAATCCCTTAACTATAAATTCTTCATATAGATTTATGGCTTGCTCATTATTGCTAACTCCTTCGATTATCATAGTTCCACTCTTTAATACACTTATTGTTATCTTTGGATTATAATCAAAGGTAATACCTAGATTCGCTTTAACCCTTAAATTTAACCCTTTACCCTTTATTAATAAATAAAGATCGTTCATGCTTAAGCTTAAGTTTCTTCTTGGGTTTATCACATAAGTCCTCTTTCCACCTCTACCACAAATTTCCTCTACAAACTTTCTCTTCACCGTAAGTTTAGAATTTGGACCACAGACTTGGCAATTTTCTCTTCTGACTATCTTGATTCTTTCAAAAGAAAAATCTCTCAAATCACAATACAGCAAAATGTTTAGAAGATGGGGCCTTTTGCCCAGAATTATCCTTATTGCTTCAGAAACTTCAAGGCTTGATATTATGCTAGGAATTGACGGATGAACTCCTACAACTCCACATGTTGGTAGCATATTATTCGTTAACCCTCCGCTAAAGCATTCAAGACAAGGCGTCATTCCTGGGATTATGGTTGATAAATTACCATAGGTTTCTATGGCTGCTCCGAATACATAAGGTACTTTATGCTTAACGCAAGCCCAGTTCAAAGCGTATCTTGGTTCTATGGCATCCAAGCCATCGATAACAACATCCATGCCTTTTATCATTTCTTCAGCGTTATCAGAATTCAATGAGGTAGGGACTGGGTCTATATTCACATTAGGATTCAATTGGCTTAATTTCTTTGCAGCGATCTCCACTTTAGGATAGTAAAGAGAATTCATATCGTAAAGTGTCTGTCTGTGAAGGTTTGAGCGCTCTACAACATCTCTGTCTATTATGCGCAGATATCCAATGCCCATAGCTGCTAACTGAAGGGCAGCAGGACTACCAAGCCCTCCTAACCCAACAAGGCAGACTTTGGCGTTCAAGAGTTTTAATTGTCCTTCATAGCCTATGTCATTGAGCGCTATCTGCCTAGAATAGATTTCCAGCTCATCTTCAGAAAGCTCTTTAATTCCCATGCCTTCGTTCTATTATTTTAATAGTCTCTAACCCTTTAAAACTTTCTGAGATAATTTTACTAATACGCTTTTGCAAGATAGACTATACGAGTAGCTTCTTTACCACACCAAAAGCATTTGCCTGAAGGAGTTTCTTCAATATCTATTCTTCTGCCTCTAACTTCTAATCCTCCTGTCTCAGCCTTTATTTCATCAGCACAATCCTTTCTTCCACAGAAAGAAGCTCTTAGGATCTTTGCCTTCTCTCTCTCTTCCATCAACTCTTCTTTGCTATTTATGGTTAATATGGAAGAGTTAAAATTATTCCATGCCCTTTTCTCCAATTCTTTAATAATCAGATCTTTAAGAGTTAAAATATTATCAATAACGTCTTCATCCTTGACTTTCTTTCTTGATCTCAAATCCCGCCTAAAGACGGTAACAAAGCCCTTTTTGACTTCTTCCTCCCCTATCTCGATTCTTACGGGTACTCCTAGCATCTCCCATTTATAGTACTTTTCTCCAGGTCTCTCATCAGAATCGTCCAGCATTGTTCTAAAGCCTAATTTTGATAGATTTTGAGTAATAATCTTTGATTTCTCTATTATTGCATCTTCATTACCAGCTTTGAGTATCGGAATAACAACGATTTGTAGAGGAGCCACATCAAAGGGCAGTACTAAACCATATTCATCTCCATGAACGCTTATTATAGCGGCAACTATTCTTGATACCCCTGGCCCGTAGCAAGTCTGATAGACATTTTTCCTGATTCCATCCTTATCAGTAAATTTTATGTCAAATACATTAGGATTAGAGAAGTTTTGGCCTAAGTAATGTGTCGTAGCCACCTGTAAAACTCTACCATCAGGCAAAAGTGTATCGAAGGCATAAGAATTTACAGCTCCATAGAATCTATCATAAGGCTCCCTCTCCACCATCAAGAATGGTAAACCGAATTCATGGAAAGCTCTTTTTGTGATTTCCAAATCTTCCTTCACTTGATTTCTTGCGCTTTCCTCATCAGCAAAAGCGCAATGAGCTTCTATCCAAAGGAACTCTCTTCCTCTAAGAAGGGGCCTTGTAGCCTTTGTCTCGTGCCTATAAACTGAAACTGATTGAAATATCTTCATGGGCAAATCCTTATAGCTTCTTATCCATAGAGCAAATATAGGATAGATGGCAGTTTCAGATGTTGGGCGAAGTATCAATTCCTCTTCAAGTTCTTCACCACCGGCTTCATTTATTTTGAATACTTCTCTCTCGAACCCCTTTATATGCTCACTTTCCTTTTTAAAGTTGGAGATTGGGATCACAAGAGGGAAGAGGGCTGGCTTATGACCTTTCTCTATAAGGAGATTTTCTATTATCTCATAGACTTTCTTGACTATGAACATTATATTAGGTCTATAAACTATGAAACCTTTTACATTATAGCGAATATCAACCAATTCAGCCCTCTGTAATACATCATCAAACCATTCACTGAAATTCTCGTTCTTTTTCTTAAGGGGAGCCTCAGTGCTCATTCTTGACCATCATGCCAAAGAATAAATGAGGATTTAACCTTAGTTCTTTAATCATCGCCAAAATTTAAATCCTTACCAATTTATTATAAACAAAAGGAACCTTAATGAAAATATTCGCTGACTTTCATATCCATAGTTATCTGAGCAGAGCGACTAGTCAACATATGAATCTAGACGAGTTGAGCAGAAATGCAAAGCTGAAGGGATTGAATCTATTGGGCACTGGAGACTTTACACATCCTATATGGATGAGAGAATTGAAAGAAAAATTAGAACCTTTGGGTGATAGTGGTTTATTCATTTATAATGGCATATACTGGATGATAACAGTAGAAGTTAGTACAGTTTATGAGAAAAAAGGCAAAGCAAGAAAGATACACCATCTAATCCATGTACCGAGCTTTGATGTTGCAGACCAGATCATAGATTTATTATCAAAAAGAGGAGATCTATCTTCAGACGGTAGACCTCTATTTAACGATTTATCATCGCCAGAGCTTGTTGAAATATTGATAAGCATAGACAAGAATATTCTGATAATACCTTCTCATGCTTGGACTACTTGGTGGAGCTTATTCGGAGCTTTCTCTGGATTCGATTCCGTGGAGGAATGCTATGAAGATCAGATCAAGCATATATATGCAATTGAAACTGGACTTTCTTCTGATCCTCCCATGAATTGGAGGTTAAGTGAACTTGATAGATTTTGTTTAATGAGTAACTCAGATGCCCACAGCCCTTGGATTTGGAGGTTAGGTAGAGAGTTCAATGCGTTCGATCTTAAAGAAATATCATATTATGAGATAGCAGATTCTGTCAAGAAGAAGGATAAGAAGAGATTTATATTTACAGTCGAAGTCCCGCCAGAGTACGGAAAGTACCACTATACGGGTCATAGAAACTGTGGTATCTCTTTGCACCCTAAAGAAGCTATAAAGCTCAACAATAAATGCCCAAAATGTGGTAAGAAATTGACTATAGGAGTATTGCAAAGGGTTGAAGAACTGGCAGATAGACCTGAAGGTTTCGTACCAAAAGATGCTATACCATACAAGTCTTTGCTACCATTATATGAGATAATATCTTATGTTATGGAAATAGATCAACTTTACTCAAAGAAGGTCATGGAAGAGCAGGATAAACTGATAGCAAAGTTTGGGAATGAATTAAATGTATTACTCAATGCCAAAAGGGATGAGTTATTAAGGGTAACCAATACTAAAATTGTAGATGCAATAATAAAAACTAGAGAAGGAAAGGTAAATTTCATAGCAGGATACGATGGAGTGTATGGAAAGCCAATCTTTGATACATCTAAAAATGAAGGTTTGGAAAAAAGAGAGTTTTATGCTAAGAAAGAAGCAAAGAGCCTAGACGATTTTATATAAATTTTATTTACCTAAGTGCATTCCATACTCCATAAGACTATAAATTGCCCTTGCAGCCCTTTCAGGCATAGAATAAGAAGGTATGCCACTTTTCTCGAATCTAGCTCTAAATTCCTCTGCCATCTCTGTTCCACCCATGACACAAGCAACAACAGGCTTTGTCTGTTTCATTGATACATCAGCAACCTTTTCTATGACATCATCTAGAATGGAGGGCGTTTGAGGTAGTGTAATTACCAGCACACCATCTATGTCTTTATCATCTAATAATATCCTAAGAGCTTTGACATACATATCACTTGTTGCCAGTGCAGTAAGGTCTACTGGGTTTGAGTTGGCCATTATGGGTAGTAATTCACCTTTTTTCTTCAAATCTTCAAATCTATTTACTACATCATCAGAGAGTTTTACGACCGAGAGCCCGGACTCTTCACATGTATCTGCAGCCACAATACCAGGACCTCCACCATTTGTGAGTATTGCTACTTTTTTACCATGAGCTGGTGGCTGTAAGTTCAAGGCTCTACCCATGTCGAAGAGTTCTTCTAAATTTATTGCTCTTATTATTCCGCTCTGCTTGAAGACTGCACCATAAATCTGGTCTACTCCACTTAACGCACCGGTATGTGAAGCAATGGCTCTAGCGCCAGCACCAGTCTTACCTGCCTTTAAGGCAACTATGGGCTTGGATTTTGTAACTTTTTTTGAAGCCTCGAAAAATTCTCTCCCCTTGCCTATACCCTCTATATATAATAGGTTGACTTTTGTCTTTCTATCCTCAGCAAAGTAGAGTAAAAGTTCATGCTCAGCCACATCACATCTATTCCCAAGGCTTATGAAGCACCTTACTCCAATACCATGACCGGCCATATAATCTAATGCCGCAGCTCCAAAAGCACCGCTTTGGCTTATTAACACAATGGAACCTGGGAAGGGTCTTGGAGTAGCTACAACTTCCCTACCACTTGATAATGTTTTAACTTCAGGCAAAAAGAGAGTGTCCATACCTGAGTAAGGATCATAAACTCCTAAACAATTTGGACCTATTATTCTTATCCCTGATCTCAATCCTATCCTCTTAACTTCTTCCTCAAGCTTTACATTTCCTACTTCACTAAATCCAGATGAGATTATTATTGCTGCTTTAACCCCTATCTCTGCAGCATCTTCCATAATGCCGGGAACTATTTGTGCAGGAGTCGCTATTACAATTGTCTCTACTCTCTTCCCAATGCTCTTCAAAGATGGATAGCACCTTACACCCAGAACTTTAGTGTACTTTGGATTCACTGGATAAACATCCCCATTGAATACCCATTTCTCCTTGTTCATCAGAAGGTTGTGCAAAACTACATAGCCAACTTTTGTTATAATTGGGGAAGCACCTATCACAGCCACTGATGATGGTTCAAAGAAAGATTTTATATTATTTAGGCTCATTAAGCCAGCTCCTAAAATAAATCTAGATGGTTATATCTTATAAGTTTGAGGTTTCTTTTTAAAGAGGCTTTAATCGCTGAACTTATCTAGGGCCTTTCAATCCAGCGCAGTGAACTTCTCCTTTTATTCTTCTTATAAAAGATTCACAGGCAAAGCATTCTAAGAAAGGTACTTCCTCTTTTATTACGGGGCACTGGACCGATTCATGCTTCATCCTACTCATCATCTTGCCACTCACAACTCCTTTTAGGCTTGCTGTAACTTCCTTTGGTACATTGAAAGCCTTCTCTTTTTGAGAGACTTTAACGAAATACTTTGGCTGATTTGCCATTGCAACATCAGATTTTAATAGATTCTTTAAGATATAAGGCAAATTGTTAACTTAATCTAGGTTTGAATTTATTGGTTTTGACCATTTTCTTCGGAAGGCTTGCTTTTCTAACATTATCCTTTTACAATAAAGGCAAGCAGACAGATTTGTGGTGCATTATCATATCTATCACATCCATTAATGTCAAAGTTATCATATGTCATAAAAGAAAACAGCAAGCTTGTAAGATTTTTATGCTAATGTATAAGTCATATTAAGTGAAAACCTAATGACAAAAGAATTTGGCTTCAAACCTATAGGTTATGTAAGAACAGATGCTGATGAAGATATGATAAGAAAGGATAGGAAGAATGTGTTATCAGAAATAGTAATATCAGAAGATTTGATTGAGGCTTTAGACGGCATAGAAGACTTTTCTCACCTATTCATAGTATTTTATATGCATAAAGCATCTAATGAGAAAATAAGTCTTAAAGTTCATCCAAGAGGAAGGAAAGATTTACCTTTAGTAGGTGTTTTTGCTACCAGATCTCCTTACAGACCAAATCATTTAGGTCTTACACTAGTTGAATTGGTAAAAAAGGATGGAAATAAAATAAAGGTAAGGGGATTAGATGCAATAGATGGCACTCCCATCATAGATATCAAACCCTATGATCCTTTAGATTTAGCTCAAGAGGCTCGTGTACCAGAATGGTGGATAAAACTTCATCAAGATACTTGAGATCATTACATTAACCTGAAGTCTTCCTTGACTGTTGTTAAAACTATATGAGTATTAGTCCTTTCTACAAAAGGCATCCCTAGAAGAACTTTTGTGAATTTGCTTAACTCCTCTCTGTTATGAAATTTTGCTATTATAATAGCATCAGTCAAGCCTGTTACATCATAAACTGCACATATGTTTGGAAACTTTGCTATCTCCTTTTCCATTTCAATAAGTTTCCCTTTAGACACAGTTATCTCTGTTATGGCTGTCAACTCATAGCCTAACTTTTCATGATCAAGTATTACCGAGTATCCCTTTATCAATCCTTCCTTTTCCATCTTTCTAACTCTAGAAAGGACTGTGCCTACTGCCACACCTATCTTACTTGCTACTTCTCTAAAAGACGATCTTGCATCCCTAAGATACTCAGATAAAATCTTCTTATCTATTTCATCTATTGACAAAACGAACCCACTCTGATCATTCTATAAATGCACATATATATAAGTTGCACAAATATTCATTGTATAGAAAAAATATTTCAAGCTTATCTTGATATCGATTCTTTCAAATTTACAAAAATTATAGATGGAAAAAATAGAGAAGAAGCTAAACTTGTTATCCTCAATATTGTTAAACGGAAAAGAATATTAAAGTAGAAAAAAAGAGAAAATAGAAAAGAGATTATAAATACTAGATATTCATTTTTGCTATGAGCACTACACACAGCTGAACATATATTCATAGGTAGTTAAAAATTAATGTCAAACATAGAGGTAAAAAAGGTCGATACAGAAGGAGAAAAAAATAGTGCATGGATATCATCTAATCATCTGGATTGGCAAATTATATTTGAAGCAGAGAAGACGATAGTGCATTTTTGATACTAAGTAGAAGCTCAAATTTAGGATTAGATTGTAATGCCGTTCTAAAAGAAGTTTTTACGAAGTTCAATGGGAAGAGAGGAAAGCCAGAGTTTGCATCTGGAATTATCAATAAGGATAATCTCGGAGAAGCCTTGGAGTTCATAAAGAGCAAAAATCTAAAGTTCCTTTCTAATTTTGGGATTTGCAATTTGCGCAATGGATTGGATAGTACTAAATAGGAAGATATTTATGACATTGAAAATTTACTATTAATAGATAGAATGGCTGAAAATATACTTAATTGCCCTATATGTGGTTCTGAGCTATTTATCAATGAAAGAGCAGTTT